>JGI12421J11937_10000077_pt1 | contig 32241 bp, 40 predicted proteins | sample LakErihyJuly2011_2_FD_11937 | JGI IMG/M metagenome (IMG submission 11937)
TTACTTCGAGTACAACTCAACGATGAGCTGTTCGCGGACTGGGATGTCGATTTGCTCGCGTGTTGGAAGTTCGCGAACAGTAATTTGCTTGCCACCTTCGGCAGCATCGATCCAGCCCACCATGCGGCGGTCAAGAGTGTCGATGTTGTGCTGAATGATGATCATGTTCTTTGCCTTTTCAGACAAAGTGACAACTTGACCACGGGTGACGTTGTATGACGCGATGTCTACACGCTTGCCGTCGACCAACACGAGACCGTGGTTGACAAACTGACGAGCCTGCGGGCGGGTTGAACCCCAGCCTGCGCGGTAAACCACGTTGTCAAGACGGCACTCGAGTAGGCGCAACAAGTTTTCACCGGTTGGACCAGATAAGCGAGTCGCTTCTTCGTAAGCCTTGCGAAATTGACGCTCGAGAACGCCATAGATGTACTTGGCCTTCTGCTTTTCCTGCAACTGCAACAGGTATTCGCTGGTGTTTCCACGACGACGTGTGCGGCCGTGTGTACCAGGTGGGAATGGGCGACGCTCAAGAGCCTTCGCACCTTTCGCATTTTCAAATACGTTGATTCCGAGACGGCGCGAAATGCGCACCTTTGGTCCTGTATAGCGAGCCATGACTTACGGCCTCTTTCGCTTTGGCTGGAGGCAACCGTTGTGTGGGATCGGCGATACATCTTTAATGCCGGACACTTCGATGCCTAGTTGTTGGATAGAACGCAATGCGGTGTCACGACCAGAACCTGGACCCTTGACATGCACTTCTGCACGACGGAGACCCTGCTCCATCGCTGCTCGGCCGGCCTTCTCTGCTGCCATTTGAGCGGCGAACGGAGTTGACTTGCGCGAACCAGAAAAGCCAACGCCACCCGACGATGCCCATGCGATGACATTGCCTTCAGTGTCGGTGATGGACACGATGGTGTTGTTGAACGAACTCTTGATGTGCACGACGCCTGTCGTGACATTTTTGCGGTCACGCTTACGCGTGCGACGAACTGGTGCTTTTGCCATGGTCTACTTCCTCACTGCCATCTTCTTGTTGGCCACTGTTTTCTTCGGGCCCTTACGAGTACGAGCGTTGGTGTGGGTGCGTTGTCCGCGAACTGGAAGACCCTTGCGGTGACGTGTTCCCTGGTACGAACCAATTTCGATCTTGCGCTTGATGTCGGTCTGAACGTTGCGGCGAAGGTCGCCTTCCACCGTCAAACCATTTTCGATGTACATACGAATCTTGTTGACTTCAGAGTCAGTCAAGTTGCGCACGCGAGTGTCTGGGCTGAGTTCGAGTTCTTTGCACATCTTGGCCGAGGTCGCACGACCAATGCCATAGATGTATGTAAGAGCAATCTCGAGGCGCTTCTCGCGCGGAATGTCTACACCTGAAATACGTGCCATGAGTGGTTCCTTTTAGCCTTGACGTTGCTTGTGTCGCGGGTTTTCACAAATCACCATCACGCGCTTGTGCCGGCGAATGACCTTGCACTTTTCGCAGATTTTTTTGACGCTTGGTTTAACTTTCACTGTGAATGCCTCTGATGGTTGGTTATTTATGTCGATAGGTAATTCGGCCTCTGGTGAGGTCGTATGGCGTTAACTCAACTTGGACTTTGTCCCCCGGCAAAATGCGAATGTAATTCATTCTCATTTTCCCGGAAATGTGAGCTAACACTGTGTGTCCGTTATCAAGTGCGACACGAAACATTGCGTTGGGCAATGACTCGGTGATTACGCCTTCCAGCACAATCGCGTCTTCTTTATTTTTTGGCAGAACTTTCTCCTCAAAACGCACGGACACAAGCCAAGAGGGCGATTATCCTCCCAAAAGGCGAAGGGTTATGCTACCGCCGCATAATCCCACCCCAAAACCCCTAGACCAAGGTGAATTGGTACTTTTTCCCCAAATTTCTAGGCTTGAGCCGCTTTGACCGCAGAGGTCAGGCGCTCAAAGACTTCCTCGGTTGTGCCGAGGCCGTCCACCACTACGAGCCGCGATTTGCTCGTGTAGTAGTCGATTAATGGTGAGGTTAAAGAGTCATAGAGGTCGAGACGATGGCTGATTGCCTCAGGTGTGTCGTCATCACGCTGGTGCACAAGACCACCACATTTTGCGCACTTCCAAGGCTTCGGATCATTGCCGTCCGAGATGTAGTTGGCATCACACTGCTCGCATGTGCGCCGTGCCGACAACCTGCTCAACACCAACTCACGCTTGACTTCCAGGTTGATCACAATGTCGACTGGACGCACTTCGGTGATGTGATCAAACGCAGTTGCTTGGCCTACCGTGCGCGGGAAACCGTCCAAGATGTAGCCACTAACACGAGCATCTATTTCACCGATGCGACCCTGCACGAGGCTGACCATCAGATCGTCTTCAACAAGATTGCCCTCGTCTAAAACTTTTTTGACTGCTCGCCCAACAACGGTGTCTTGCCTGATTGCGCTGCGTAACATTTCACCTGTTGAAACATGTGGTGCACCGAAGTGTTCAGACAACAATCGGCACTGTGTGCCTTTGCCGGCACCCTGGCGACCGAGCATAATGATGCGCACTGCTGTTGACATGATTTCCCTGTTCGATGAAATTTCTGAAGGCGTTTCCTTTTAGGAAAGCGTCACTTCAAGAAACCCTCGTAGTTGCGCTGCATGAGTTGGCTATCGATTTGGCGCATCAATTCGAGTGCAACACCCACCGCGATCAACACGGTGGTGCCTGCGAATGGAAATGACTGCACGTCGCCGACCCACAAAATGATGTACGGCAAGATCGCAATGAAGGCGACAAACATTGCACCAGGCAAGGTGATTCGGTTGACGGTCTTTGCGAAGAAACTTTCGGTCTGTGGTCCTGGTCGAATACCTGGAATAAAGCCGCCCTGCTTGCGTAACTGGTCTGCTTGACGAATTGGGTCGAATGCGATGGAGTTGTAAAAGTATGCGAACGCAATGATCAACAAGAAGAAGACCGAGATGTACAGCATGTTTTGGCTATTGACCAAGTAATTGTTCACAAAACCGGCGATTGAACCGCGCCAGCCTTCTCCGCTACCGAGCATGTTTGACATCAACACTGGCAACAACAACACCGAGCTTGCAAAGATGATTGGCACAATGCCAGCCTGATTGACCTTGAGCGGAATGTATGTGTTTTGGCCACCATACATTTTGCGACCGACAACTCGTTTGGCAAATTGCACGGGGATACGCCGCTGCCCTAACTCGACTCGCACCACCGCAAACAAAATGCCGATTGATACTGCTACGAGAACGATAAACGTGATGGTTTTCTTGCTTTGCAATAGCGAGTAATAGTTGTATGGCAAACCGCTCACTACCGAAGCAAAAATCATCATCGACATTCCGTTGCCAATGCCGCGCTGACTAATCAATTCACCGATCCACATCAACAATGCGGTACCCGCGACAAGCGAAGGAATAACGAGCAATGCGCGGGGCATAAACGGATCCAACAAAATAACGTCTGGTGCCTGAGCAGCCGCGCCGAAGAATGCCGAGCCGTTGCCTTGACCAAATATAAATGTCAGACCAGAACCCTGCAAGACGGCGATTGCAATAGCCAAATAGCGAGTCCACTGCGTGATCTTGCGTTGACCGACTGCGCCTTCTTGCTGCCACTGCTCGAGCTTCGGAATAACGACACCGAGCACCTGCATAATGATGCTGGCCGTGATGTACGGCATGATGCCGAGTGCGAAGATGGAAAAACTTCCGAAGGCTCCACCAGAAAACAAGTTGAGGAAACCAAGTGCACCTTGTGAGTTGGATGCTTCAGTTAACTGGCGAACCGCTTGCGAATCAATTCCTGGAGCACGCAATGCAGCACCAAAGCGATAGATCGCAACCATGGCAAATGTAAACATCAGCTTGTTACGAAGATCTTCCACTTTGAAGATGTTTTTTACATTGGACAACATCGTTGTGGCTCCCCTATTTCTCTAGTATCTGAAAAACAGTACTAGCGGTTGGTGAACTGGCTGCCCTTGGCGGCTGGACGAGGACCCTTGTGCGGCATTGCCACAATCGTGACGCTTCCACCGGCTGCAACAATCGCCTGCTCAGCAGTTTTGGAAACGGCGTGTGCCGAAACTTTGACTGCCTTGGTGATCTTGCCTCGACCCAACACTTTGATCAATGTTCCCTTGTGCGCAGCACTGCGTTGCACAAGTACGGCTGGATTGACTTCATCCAAGTTCAGAGCATCAATAACGTCGAGGTTGACGGCGTAGTACTCAACGCGGAACGGGTTATTAAAACCCTTCAACTTTGGTACGCGCTGCTTGAGCGGCATCTGTCCACCTTCGAAACCACGGGCAACCGTGTTACGGGCGTACTGACCTTTGGTACCACGACCTGCGGTCTTGCCACCTTTACCGCCGATACCACGACCGACGCGCTTTGGTTTTTTGGTTGAGCCCTTTGATGGGGCCAGTTGATCAACGCGCATGATTACTTGCCTTCCTTGATTTCAATAAGGTGAGGAACTCGTCGCAACATGCCACGAATTTCTGGACGATCTGGCAACACGTTNGTGTGTCCAATGCGACGCAAACCAAGTGCGCGCAATGTTGCGCGGTTCTTTGGCTTGTTGCCGATTTCGGAACGCACTTGCGTCACAGTGATAGTTGGACCGGTGTGTGCAACCTTGACGCGCTTGACGCGCTTTGTCGAAGTGTTGCCCGATGCGGCTTTGAGTGCTGCTGCTTCGGCGCGTGCCTCTGCTGCAGCCTTCTTGGCCTGTGGCTTGCGGTCGCGAATTGTGCGACCTGGCTTTTTAAATGCACCCATGGTTAGTGAGCTCCTTGTGCGTTCTTGCGCTCATTAAATGCACGCAACAATCCTTTTGGAACAAACGACTCTGCAGGAAGACCGCGGCGACGAGCAATTTCGTCTGGGCGTTGCAGATCTTTGAGACCATTGATCGTTGCACGTGCAACGTTGATGGCATTCGACGAACCAAGCGACTTAGCAAGCACGTCATGAATGCCGGCTTCTTCCAAGATGATTCGTGCAGCACCACCAGCGATAACGCCGGTACCAGGAGCAGCAGGCTTCAAGAGCACGCGACCTGCACCATTAATACCGAGTACTTGGTGCACGATTGTCGAACCAGCAAGTGCCACGTTAAACACGTTGCGCTTTGCTTCTTCTGTGCCCTTTTGGATAGCCAATGGAACTTCTTTGGCCTTGCCGTAGCCCAAGCCAACACGGCCTGCTCCGTCACCGATCACAACAAGTGCGGTGAACGAAAAGCGACGACCGCCCTTGACCACTTTGGCCACGCGATTGATGTGTACCACGCGTGACTCGCGCATCTGACCAGGCTCGGTTACACGAGGTACTGGGTAATGCGACTCTTGCTTGCGTGGTGGCTTGCCTGTTTTTTCCATGTTTGTCATTAGAACTCCAACCCTGCTTCTCTGGCGGCTTCTGCCGCTGCTGCTACACGACCGTGGAACAAAAATCCACCGCGGTCATAGACAACTTTTGTGATTCCTGCAGCCTTTGTGCGCTGACCAACGAGTTGGCCAATGCGTGTTGCTGCTTCGACAGTTGCACCCGAACCCTGCTTGCGCTGTTCTGGCTCGACAGTTGATGCCGATGCAATCGTCGTGCCGTTCAAGTCATTGATGACCTGAACAGTGATGTGTTTGTTACTGCGATAGACGGCCAAGCGTGGACGATCGGCTGTACCTGTGATCTTCTTGCGCACTCGTCGGTGACGACGCAAGCGACCTGCGTGGCGCTGGCTAGCTGCTGTTTTCATAATGTCAAAATCTCCAATTTACTTCTGGTTACTTCTTGCCGGTCTTGCCTGCTTTACGCAGTACTCGCTCACCCAAATAACGCACGCCCTTGCCCTTGTAAGGCTCTGGCTTGCGAATTTCGCGGATGTTGGCAGCAACTTGACCGACAACTTCCTTGTCTGGACCTTTTACGATCACTCGTGTCTGGGTCGGAACATCAAACGTCACACCAGCTGGCGCATCAATCACGACTGGGTGTGAAAAACCAAGAGCCAACTTCAATTTGTTTGGGCTCTGGGCTTCTGCGCGATAACCGACGCCGATGATTTCAAGTTCTTTTGAATATCCATCAGTGACACCGATGACCATGTTGCTCACCAATGTGCGCACCAAACCGTGGCGTGCGCGTGAATCGCGCTCGTCATTGTCGCGTGTAACAGTGATGTTGTTGTCGGCATGTGTGATCGAGACGCCAACTGGAAAGTCACGCGTGAGCGTTCCCTTTGGTCCCTTGATCGTCACGGATAAACCCGAGATCTTGACGTCGACACCCGAAGGCACGACGACTGCTTCTTTTCCTATTCGAGACATGATGTTTACTCTTTCCTAGTAGTTCTTTGCTCTTACCAAACGAAGCACATGACTTCGCCACCAACGTTGCGCTTGCGCGCTTCGCGGTCGGTCATGAGCCCTTGGCTGGTGGACAGAACTGCTACACCCAAACCGCCGAGCACGCGAGGTACGTCGGTGGCTGCGCGATACACGCGCAAACCTGGAGTGGATACGCGCTTGATACCTGAAATAGTGCGCTTACGGTCATCGGAATACTTGAGATCAATTTTCATGATCTGCGCTGGGCCCGATGGGTTTGGTGCGATGGTGAAGTCAGAGATGTAGCCCTCTTTTTTCAGAATGTCAGCAAGTGCTGTCTTCTGTTTTGAGGCAGGCATCATTACTTCGTCTTTCATTGCGGCGTTCGCGTTGCGAATGCGGGTGAGCATGTCGGCGATTGGATCGGTCATCATGACGGGCCTACCAACTTGCCTTTGTCAAACCAGGAATTTCCCCGGCATGAGCCATCTTGCGCAAGCACAAGCGGCACAATCCAAACTTCTGATACACAGCGCGAGCACGTCCACATTTCTGGCAGCGCGTATAGCCGCGCACCTTAAATTTAGGAGTCTTTGCTGCTTTGAGGACGAGTGATTTCTTTGCCATGTTGAGTTGGTCCCTCTACTTCTTCTTCTTCGATGCTGAGCGCTTGGCTGCTCCGCGTGATTTCTTGGATGATGCTGGCTCTTCGCCCTTACGGAATGGAAAACCAAATGCATCGAGCAAAGCTTTTCCTTCTAGGTCAGTCTTGGCCGACGTCACGATGGTGATGTCCATGCCGCGTGTGGTGTCAACTTTTTCGTAGCTCACTTCAAGGAATACCAACTGCTCGGTGAGTCCAAATGTGTAGTTGCCGTTGCCGTCCCACGACTTGCCTGGAAAACCACGGAAGTCACGGATGCGAGGAATTGCGACCGAAATCAAACGGTCCATGAACTCCCACATGCGATCTCCGCGCATGGTGACCTTGGCACCAATGGCTTGGTTTTCACGCAATTTAAATGAAGCGATTGCAGTGCGTGACTTGGTGACGATCGGCTTTTGGCCAGAGATCGCTGTCAAGTCTGCAACTGCGCCGTCGATCAACGATGCTTGCTGCGTTGCACGACCAACACCCATGTTGATCACAATCTTTTGCAACGTTGGCACTTGCATCACGTTCGCGACGCCGAGCTCTTTAATCAAGTCAGCACGAACTACGTCGTTATAGTGCGCCTTCAAGCGCGGTGTGTACAAAGCGGTCTCAGCCATTAGATTTCGTCTCCGGTGCTCTTGGCAACGCGCACTTTGGTGCCGTCGTCCTTGATCTTGTAACCAACACGTGTTGGCTTGCCCTTGTGCACGAACATCACGTTCGAAGCATCAATTGGCATGTCTTTGTCGATGATTCCACCAGTGTTGGCGTTGTTGCCGCGCGCGGCCAAGTGGCGCTTGGCGGTGTTTACGCCAGCGATCTTGACTTTGTTTTGCTTTGGCAAAACTGTTGTGATCTCGCCTTGCTTGCCTTTGTCTTTTCCGGCAATGACGACGACTGTGTCACCCTTTTTGAGCTTCATGACTACAACACCTCCGGTGCGAGCGAAATGATTCGCATAAATTTCTTGTCGCGAAGTTCACGGCCAACTGGTCCGAAGATACGGGTGCCACGTGGGGTGAGATCTTCTTTGATCAACACTGCTGCGTTCTCGTCAAAGCGGATGTAGCTGCCGTCTGGACGGCGCTTCTCTTTTTTAACGCGAACAACTACACAGCGAACAACTTCGCCCTTCTTGACACCTGCGCCAGGAATTGCGTCCTTGACGGTGCCAATGAAGACGTCACCAATTGATGCGTAACGACGACGAGTGCCACCGAGCACCTTGATGCAGAGCACTTCTTTTGCGCCGCTGTTGTCGGCGACAGTCAAACGACTTTCTTGCTGAATCACTTTGCACGCTCCAGTACTTCAATCAGGCGCCAACGCTTTTGCTTCGACATTGGGCGAGTTTCCATAACGCGAACACGGTCGCCAATTTGGGCGTCGTTGGCCTCGTCATGCACATACAACTTCTTTGTGCGGGCCACAAACTTCGAGTAACGAGGGTGTGGAACGCGATCGACAATTGAAATCACAATCGTCTTGTTCATCTTGTTGGACACGACGGTGCCTTCGCGCACTTTGCGTGCGTTACGGGTTTCGTCTGTCACTGGAGTAACTGTTGAATCGGTCATGATCGTTTACTTCCCTGCCATTTCGGCAGCGGCGATTTCGCCCTGACGAATCAGCATGTTGATACGTGCGATTTGACGCTTGACCTTGCCCAACTCGGCGGTGTTCTCGAGTTGACCAGTGGCATGACGGAATCGCAAGTTGAGTGCTTCTTGTTTTGATGCGCGAAGTTCTTCCACCAAGGTGGCGAGATCCATGTCGCGCAAGTCTGCTAGTTCACGGGCCATGTCAGATTGCCTCCTCGCGGCTAATGATGCGGGCCTTGATCGGCAGTTTTTGTACTGCACGCTCGAGAGCTTGGTGTGCAGTTGCCGAGTTTGGGTATGACAACTCGAACAACACGCGACCTGGCTTGACAACGGCAACCCACAACTCTGGGTTTCCTTTGCCGGAACCCATGCGGGTTTCTGCAGGCTTCTTGGTTACTGACTTGTCAGGAAACACGTTGATCCAGACCTTGCCACCACGCTTGATGTGACGGGTCATGGCAATACGTGCTGCTTCGATCTGACGCGCAGTGATCCAACCTGGCTCGAGAGCCTGGATGCCGTATTCGCCGAAAGCGAGTTCGGTTGCACCCTTCGAGATGCCGCCGGTACGACCGCGGTGCTGCTTGCGATATTTAACTTTGCGTGGTTCCAACATGATTAGTCCTCTTTACGGAAGTGCGGGGTCTCATGCGAATCGACGATTCGACGTTGAATATCTTCTTCTTCCGCCAACAAACGCTCAAACTCTGGATCGGCTTCTTTCACGAGCGGAGTAATTTCCATCTCGTCAACTTCGGCAACGCGTGGGCCTGCTGAAGTAACAACCTTGAGAGTCGCTTCCGAATGTCCTGAAGTCTGACCAACGGCCATCGCTGCTTCACGAGCAATGCGATCGTCGTTCGGGCTCTTGTACGGCAAGATCTCGCCCTTGTACAGCCAAACTTTGACGCCAACGCGACCTGCAGCAGTTGCGGCTTCACGGAATCCGTAATCGATGTCGGCACGAAGTGTGTGCAATGGAACGCGGCCTTCGCGGTACCACTCGGTGCGGCACATTTCTGCTCCACCAAGACGACCTGAACACTGAATTCGAATGCCCTCAACGCCGTACTTCTGTGCGTTTTGCACTGCACGCTTCATTGCGCGACGGAATGCGATTCGGTTGACCAACTGATCAGCAACACCCTGAGCCACAAGTGCGGCATCGAGTTCGGCTTGCTTGATTTCGGTGATGTTCAACTGCACCTTGTTGTTGCCGGTGAGCTGTGTCAAACCTGCGCGCAATTCGTCAGCCTTCTGACCTTTGCGACCAATGACAATGCCTGGACGTGCAGAGTGCACGTCAATTCGCAACTTGTCACGAGTGCGTTCGATCTCGATACGACTGACAGCAGCATCAGCGAGCTGCACGGTCAGGTAATCGCGAATCTTCCAGTCCTCGGTGAGGTAATGACGGTATTCCTTGACACTAAACCAACGGCTCTTCCAGTCGGTGGTGATTCCCAGTCGGAAACCGTACGGATTGATCTTCTGGCCCATCAGTTCTCCTCACCAGACTCTGTAGAATTTTGCGCAACTGGTTCGTCAGCAACTGGTGCGCTGTCAACAGCAGCATCAGTAGCAACGGACTTTTGAACGCGATCACGGCTAGCCGCAACACGGGCCGAACGGCTCGATGTCTTGGTTGCACCCTTTGCTTCGATTGATTGTTCGCGTGACGCCATTGCCTTCTCGGTCAATGTGTCAACGACAATCGTGATGTGGCATGAACGCTTCAAGATTTGTCCAGCACGGCCCTTGGCGCGTGGACGGAAACGCTTCATGGTCGGACCTTCGTCTGCGAAGCATGCTTTGACGTACAAGTCGTCGGCATCTTTCGAGTCGTTGTTGACTGCGTTAGCAACTGCCGAAGCAAGCAACTTGCGCACGTCGTGTGCCGAGTCGCGCTGCAACAAGACGAGTGTGTTGTCGGCTGACTTGACATCGGCGTCGCGGATCAAGTTGAGAACAACGCGAACCTTGGATGCAGACATGCGCACGTTCATTGCACGAGCACGAGTACCGCTTGACGAACCGGCGATGCGGTTCTTTTCGTTGAGCTTTGGACCGGTCATGACTTAGCCGCCGCTGCTGCTGCTTTTTCCTGGCTGGCATGGAAACGGAAGGTGCGGGTTGGAGCGAATTCGCCCAACTTGTGACCAACCATTGATTCCGAAACGTAAACAGGAACATGCTTGCGACCGTCGTGAACGGCAAATGTGTGGCCGATCATGTCAGGAATAATTGTTGAGCGACGTGACCACGTCTTGATGACCTTGCGGTCGCCGCTCTCGTTCATTGCGTCCAACTTCTTGAGCAAGTGCTCATCGACGAAAGGACCCTTTTTCAAACTGCGTGACATTTACTTACCCCCGACCCTTTCCGGAACGACGACGACGAACGATGAGTGACTGTGAAGCCTTGTTGCGATTGCGTGTGCGACGCTCTGGCTTACCCCAAGGCGATACTGGCGGACGACCACCAGAGGTCTTACCTTCTCCACCACCGAGTGGGTGATCGACAGGGTTCATTACAACACCGCGTGATTGTGGGCGAACGCCCTTCCAACGGTTGCGGCCTGCTTTACCGATCTTGATCAGTTCGTGCTCTGCGTTTCCAACTTCGCCGATAGTTGCACGGCAATCGATTGGAACGCGACGCATTTCAGAACTTGGCATACGCAATGTTGCGTACACGCCTTCTTTTGCAACAAGTTGCACTGCCATGCCGGCCGAACGTGCAACCTTGCCACCTTGGCCAGGACGCAATTCGATGTTGTGAACAACAGTTCCAACTGGCATGTAACGAAGTGGAAGCGCGTTGCCAACTTTGATGTCGGCTTTTGCACCGCTCTGCACGATCATGCCAACTTCGAGACCCTTTGGAGCCAAGATGTATGCCTTCGAACCGTTTGCGTAATGCAACAATGCAATGCGGCATGTGCGGTTTGGGTCGTACTCAATGGCAGCAACTTTTGCTTCGTACTCATCGGTGATGCGCTTGAAGTCGATAATGCGGTACTGCTGCTTGTGTCCACCACCTTGGTGACGTGAAGTGACGCGACCATAGACGTTGCGGCCACCGGCCGAAGTCTTCTTGGCGAGCAGAGTCTTTTCAGGCGTGCTCTTGGTGATGTCAGCAAAGTCAGAGACAGTCTGAAAGCGCATTCCTGCGCTGGTTGGTTTACGTTTACGAATTCCCATAAAAGTCCTTTAGTCGCTCGCTCTAGTTCTCAAACATCGGGATTTCATTTCCCGCCTGAAGAGTGACAATGGCCCGCTTGGTGCTTGGTCGTTGGCCGAGACGGTTTGTGCCGCGAGCCTGACGAAACTTGCCAATTCGGTTGAGTGTGTTTACGCGAGTGACCTTGACATTCCAAATGGATTCAATGGCATCGCGAATTTCTGGCTTGCTGGCATCTGGGCGTACTTCAAATGTGTACGTTCCTTTGTCCATCAATGAATAGCTTTTCTCCGAAATGATCGGGCGCAAGATGATGTCGCGTGGGTCTTTCACTTTGCTACCTCCACTGTCTTAGGCAGGCTGGCCTGTGTAAACACGAGCCAGTCATTGCACAACACGTCGTATGCATTGAGTTCGTTTGTGGTTACAACTTGCACGTTGGTGAGGTTGCGGAAACTCTTGTTTGCAATCTCGTCTGTGCGGTCGATAACCACCATGATCTTGCCGTCAACGCCCAATTGGTCGAGCAAAGCCGAAGCCAACTTGGTGCTTGGAGCATCGAAACTCCACTTGTCAACAACAACAACTTTGTTGTCAAGAGCGCGATCCGACAGAGCAGAACGAAGCGCAAGCGCAATCATTTTCTTTGGTGTGCGCTGTGAGTACTTGCGTGGCTTTGGTCCTAACGCAACTCCACCGCCGACCATGTGTGGTGCGCGCGATGAACCCTGACGTGCGTTACCGGTGCCCTTTTGGCTGAATGGCTTGGTGCCACCGCCGCGAACTTCGGAACGTGTCTTGGAGCTTTGTGTGCCTGAGCGACGGTGTGCAAGCTGTGCTGTAACAACTTGGTGCATCACTGAAACGTTTGGCTCGATACCGAAATACTCTGCTGGCAACGAAGCTGTGGAACCTGTTTTTGCAGGAGCAGTTTTTGCTGCGGCTGCTTTCTTGGCTGGAGCTTTAGCTGCCTTATTCACAGCCTTCTTCGCTGCTACTTTTTTTGCTGGTTTTGCAGTTGCCATGTTGTTACTTTCCCTTCACCGCGTTGCGCACAATTACTACGCCGCCGTTTGGACCAGGAACTGAACCGCGTACCAACAACAATCCGCGCTCGAGGTCGGCTTGTACGACTTCGAGGTTGAGAGTGGTTGTTTGCTCGTGACCCATGTGGCCAGCCATGCGAAGACCCTTGAATACGCGACCAGGAAATGAACATGAGCCGATCGAACCAGGAGCACGGTGGTGCTTGTGGTTACCGTGACTGGCGCCTTGACCGCGGAAGTTGTGGCGCTTCATACCGCCAGCAAAACCCTTACCGCGACTGACTGCAGTGACGTCAACTTTTTCGCCGACTGTCAAAATGTCAACAGCAATTTCTTGGCCAACTTGGAAACCGTCTACCGAGTCGAGACGCAACTCGACAAGACGACGACCCGCAGGCACGTTTGCTGAAGCGAAGTGACCGGCCTGAGCCTTTGTCAACTTCTTTGGATCCTTTTGCCCGTAGGTCACTTGAAGAGCGGAGTAACCATCGCGCTCACCTGTTTTGACCTGTACAACACGGGCTGGTTCGATGCGCAACACAGTGACGGGAATGACGTGTTGAGCGTCGTCCCAAATCTGTGTCATGCCGACCTTCTCGCCGACGATTGCTTTTTGTGCCATAACGGCGACCTGTGCCCTTTTCTTCTTCGTGAATATCGTGATCTTTGTTATTTCTGTAAAAAATCGGTGTACTCGTAACGCCCATTCGTCCAATCGATTCCGGAAACGGAAATGCTCCGCCCGGCAACGCCGGCGGAGCACCGAAAACGTTGTTGCTGCAAGGTTCCTCGTGTTACCGAGGTACTTGCAGACGTCGATTGTGACGTCAAGTTGCTACTAATGACCGCCCCAGCACTGTGCCAAGAAAGTCGTGAATACGGACTCGTTACCCTATCGGCGCATTTTGGCGTCTCCAAACGCCCAACCACCAAGAATTTGGGGCAAATATTTGGGCTTAGCCCTGGTCGCGAGCAACCAGAGTTGCCTTCACCGTGAGTCGTTTTACACCCCTCAAAATCTCTATTTCTACGGTTTGACCAGGTGCGGCGTCGCGAATTGCGGCCACCAACCCGGCCTGGCCATCAATTGGCTCGCCATCCACGGATAAAACGATGTCGTCTTCCTGGATTCCGGCCAAACTTGCTGGCGAATCGGGCTGAACACTGGTGATAATGGCTCCCTGGCCCCCATCGGTGCGGGCCGCAAGACCTACTCCAAGAAAGCCCTCCTGACGAACCACGCCACTGGCTTGGCTGCGCAATTGTTCGAGAACTGGAACAATCTCGTCTACCGAGATCGAGAAACCAATGTTTGTTGCGGCCTGATTGACGTCACTACGCGCGACGGCGGTGTTGATGCCCACCACTTCGCCTCGCAGGTTAACAAGTGGGCCGCCAGAGTTGCCCGATGAAATTGCGGCATCGGTTTGGATCAGACCATTGAGCGCACCCGATTCAGTAATGATCGTGCGCTTTAGTGCCGAAATGATTCCGGACGTCACAGATGGCCCGCCATCGAGTGCAAGTGCGTAACCAATTGCAATCACTTGGTCGCCAATGCGAATGGTTCCAGGTCGAGCAAATGTTGCAGGCTTCAAATTCGTTGCATCGATTTTCAAGAGCGCCAAGTCATTGCCAGGGTCACTGGCCAACACAGTTGCCGTGCGTGGTTCGGTTTCACCAGCAAAACGCACGCTTACTTTTGTTGCCCCCTCCACCACGTGGGCGTTAGTCAAGATCTCTCCATCAGAGGTAAGTACCACTCCTGTGCCACTCGCTTCGCCTTCGCCAGTTGCATCACTGATTTGGCTATTGATAGTCACAACACTGTCGGCTAATTGATTCACAACCTGAGCGACCACTGTGGTGCCAAGACTCGGATCATCTGAATCAACTTCACTTGTAACGAGTGGCGCATTAGATGAGCCAGAAATTCTTGTTGAACCAATGGTGATGTTCCACTTGTCGGCGGCGATAGTGCCCAGAATTCCACTACCGAAACCAATCGCTACGACTACACAAGCCAATGCAAGAGCGCGCATCTTACGACGACTCTTTACATTTGCTGGCATAGGCGGAGGCGGAGGCATCGGAGTAGAAATTGTTGGAGCACCACTCAGTGATTCAGGTGCGGCGATTGGAAACTCGTCTTCGGTCATTGCGTCATTCCACGCGTCGCCGGAGGTTTCTACGACTGGCACATCATCTTCTGCTGGGACTCCATTGAAATCTGACATATGTGTTTTCTATCGTACAAACCAAGAGCCCATTTCGGAAAGCGTGCTTTCTTGACAGATTCTTTAATACTCGGTCATTTGGCACAGAAAGCAACTAAGTTCACCTGTGTGAATCAGATCAATCCAGCCAACCTGCGTATCCGCAGAGCACTCGTTTCCGATGCGGCTGCGATCTGCGAAATTTACAATCACGAAGTGCAATTCGAGACATCAACATTTGATCTCGTTCCCCGCACGCTCGAAACCCAATCCGTTTGGATCACTGCACGCAGTGGCGCATTTTCAGCGATCGTTTGCGTCACCCCGGAAGACGAAGTGGTTGGCTTCGGAGCCTTAAGCGAATACCGCGACCGCGCTGCCTACAGCACCTCGGTCGAAAACTCGGTGTATGTCAAACGTGATTTGGGTCGGCGGGGCATTGGTCGACTGATCCTCAAGACGCTGCTTGAGCAGGCTGCCGACTCAGGTTTTCATGTGGTGATGGCGCGCATTGAAGCATCGGGTACTGCATCGCGTGCGCTGCACGAATCGTGTGGCTTCACGCTCGTGGGTATTGAGCGCGAGATCGGTCGCAAGTTTGGCAGGTGGCTAGACGTTGCGCTGATGCAATGTGTGCTGCACGAACGCAGCACTAACTAGTTTTACTTCAGTAGTTCGCGCGTGATCGGGTCACCGATCGCAATGTCTTTTGCGGCCGTTGAGCCATCAATTGACGCAAAATCGTCTGGCATCAACCCGCCAGCCGGACGCACTGATCGCACATTGGTCGGTGTGATCTTCTCACCTGCTTTGATATCGGCAACCGCTCGCAGCGACCTGCGAAATTTCAAACTATTTACTTCTGAAGCCGACGGACCAAACCTTGCGGTTCCCAACGAAAGACTTGCCTCTCGCACATCACGCACAAGTGCAGCGAACTCATGTGGCTCTAGTGAGAATTCACCATCTGGTCCGCCATCAGATCTGCGCATGGTGATGTGCTTTTCCAAAATTGTTGCACCAAGCGCAACTGCGCCAATCGCGGTTACCGAACTCATGGTGTGATCCGACAACCCGACTGGAATTCCCCAACGCTTAATCATTTCGGGTATTGCAGCAAGGTCCATTTCTGTACTCGATGCTGGATATGTCGAGTTGCAACGCAAAATTGAAACACTCGGCGCGCCAGATTCTGTAGCAGCTTGCACAGCCCTATCTATTTCTTCCACTGTTGACATGCCTGTCGACATGATCATCGGCTTGCCCTTTGACGCCACGTACCGAATGAGTGGCAAGTCATTCAACTCGAAAGATGCAATCTTGTATGTCGGAATATCAAATGTCTCAAGAAAATCAACTGCAGAATTATCAAATGGGCTCGATAGCCAATCAATGCCAACTTTCTTTGCTGCTGCAACAAGATCCTGCGTCCACTCCCACGGCATCATCGCCTCTGCGTAGAGATCCGCAAGTTGGCGCCCGTCCCACAATGTGCCGCCACTTACCCGAAAATCTGGATGGTTTGATCGAACCGTAATTGTCTGGTCCGTGTAGTGCTGAAATTTGACGGCATCTGCGCCGGCTTCAGCAGCGGCATGCACAACTTCGAGCGCGCGCGCCTTGCTGCCGCCATGATTGGCAGACAACTCCGCAATCACATACACGCCGTTACTGCTCATCTAACGACACACCCTTCTCATCGAGAATTTGATGCAATGCATCTTTGCCTGATTTCCATGCGCTATCCGATATCTCAAGTTTAACGATTGCCAGATTGGACTCACCGCGTTGCACAAATTCTGCATCAGTGGGATTGGCTACAAAGCCAACCTGTTCATACAAGCTAATTGCGCGAACATTCTCGGCAATAGCCTCACATCTCACAAGGCGAAGATCCAGTGTGTCGAAAGCGAAATTCAGACTCAGCAAACATGCAGCCTGAGCCACGCCCATACCTCTCGCAGAAGATTCGCCTAGATAAATGGCCCATGAGCAGGTCTGGTCAACCGAATTAATCTCACTCAACACAACAGCACCGACAGGTGTGGAGTCAACAATAATTTTCCAATACTTAATTGCCTTATTACGCAACACTTGCTCAAACCACGCCGAGTGTTCTGCATCCGAGATGACGTGATTGGTATACATCCACTCTGAAACCTCCACAGAATTTCGCCACTCAAGCAACTTGGCTTTGTCCGCCAGCGTCACGGGCTCAATCCGCACAATCATGAGTTTGGACCTATCGCTTGAAGCACTCGCATAGAACCAAATTCGTCAACTTCACTTCTTGTCGCGATTCTCATTTTTGCCAAAGTGCCATTGGCTGTTGTCAGCAAATTCCCAACATTTGACACGATGCTTTCGTTGTGCAGACCACTCCGAACATCTAGCGAAATAGAAATTCCGCAATTCTCTGCGCCGACCGACGCTCCTATTTGATTGTCGGCAACGATGAGCCCAAGTGATGGAACACCTAGTGCGGCTGCTTCCCACAGCGACGAACCCGCAGCGAGAATCGCCAGCGATGACGATGCAAGCTCCGTGATGTAGTCAACCTGAGCAATCACTCGTGCCCGATGAATCGACTTCACTGTTTCTTCTATTTGTTGGCGTTGACCATTAGTCGGACCAATGGCAACACAAATTTCAATGTCCAAATCTTTTAATCCATCAACAATTGGTGCAGTCAACTGTAAGAAATCACTTCCACCCATTGCAATAAATACTTTTCCAGCAACCGTATTGATCGACTGTTTGGTGGCTTCAAGAACTTCTCGTCGAAGCAATGCATATTGAAGTCCAAGCAAAAGTTGTGGTGCGCCCGACATATGCGCATACATCTCAGGAGTTGCGTGCGGGTTTTGGTTAATCACTACCGACGGTGCAAGTGCCTTTGTCTCAACGTTGTCGTCAATCACCGCAAAATGAGTTGCTTGATTTTCAAGAATTTCAAAGAACTCGCGTTCAAACTTGTATCCGTCAATAACAAGCACCGCTCCGTTGAGCGAGAGTGTTGCTAAAGCGTCAGCAGCTCCAAAAGGCACACATTGCAAATCAACAACGGTGATTCCACATTTATGCGCTTCTTCGCGCATCCCTGCTGGAAGACCAACGGTTGCAAGCATCACATCAAAGCCGACATCCAGTAATGCTTCGCCCAGGGCGAGCGATCGCATGACATGACCAACGCCGATTAGATCGGAAGCATCGGCGCGTAAAACTGCAACCTTTCGCTCAACCATGTACCGCGCACCTTACTTGAAGCACGGTTCCCATTGAATGGGTGCTGAAACTAACTGTTTTGCAGCTTGATTTCGATGTCGACACCAGCAGGCAACTCAATGCGCTGCAGGCTGTCAATCGTCTTAGCATTTGGCTCGATGATGTCGATAAGACGCTTGTGAATACGCATTTCAAAATGCTCACGGGAGTCTTTGTCAACGTGCGGCCCACGAATCACCGTGTAACGGTGCTTGTCGGTAGGTAGCGGAATCGGGCCCCGTACCGTCGCATTGGTGCGAGCAACAGTCTCGACGATCTTCTTTGAAGATTCGTCGATGATCTGGTGATCAAACGCCTTCAGACGGATGCGGATGCTTGATGCCATAAGTGTCAGCCGGTCAGTTCTTTATTTCAGAATCTTGACGACGCGGCCAGCACCAACGGTGCGTCCACCTTCGCGGATTGCGAAACGAAGACCTTCGTCCATGGCGATTGGCTTGCCCAATTCCACGGTCATCATCACGTTGTCACCAGGCATCACCATTTCAGTGCCCTTTGGCAAATCAACAGTGCCGGTTACGTCGGTGGTGCGGAAGAAGAACTGTGGACGGTAGTTGTTGAAGAACGGCTTGTGACGGCCGCCTTCTTCCTTCGTCAACACGTACACCTGACCTTCAAAGTTGGTGTGCGGCGTGATCGAGCCTGGTGCACAAAGCACTTGGCCACGCTCAACATCTTCCTTCTTGGTACCGCGCAAGAGTGCGCCAATGTTGTCGCCTGCTTGACCCTGATCGAGAAGCTTGCGGAACATTTCAACACCCGTGCAAGTTGTCTTTTGTGTGTCACGGAGACCAACGATTTCGATTTCATCACCGGTGTTGACACGACCCTGCTCGACTTTGCCAGTTACTACGGTGCCACGACCAGTGATCGTGAACACGTCTTCAATTGGCATCAAGAATGGCTTGTCAAACTCGCGCTTTGGCTCTGGGATTGAATCATCACATGCACGGATCAAGTTCATTACTTGCTCTTGTGCATCGGCATCACCTTGGAGTGCCTTGAGTGCTGAAACACGAACCACTGGGGCTGTGTCGCCAGGGAACTCGTACGAAGTAAGAAGTTCACGAACTTCCATCTCCACCAAGTCGAGCAACTCTTCGTCATCCACCATGTCGGCTTTGTTCAAAGCAACAACGATGTATGGCACGCCCACTTGGCGAGCGAGCAACACGTGCTCGCGAGTCTGTGGCATTGGGCCGTCAGTTGCAGCTACTACCAAGATTGCTCCGTCTACCTGTGCGGCACCGGTGATCATGTTCTTGATGTAGTCAGCGTGACCTGGCATGTCGACGTGTGCGTAGTGGCGCTTCTCTGACTCGTACTCAATGTGAGCGATCGAGATCGTGATACCACGAGCCTTCTCTTCAGGAGCTTTGTCAATCTGGTCGAACGGTGTGGCTGTTGCCAAACCCTTTCCGGCCAAAGTTGTCGAGATGGCAGCGGTCAGCGTGGTTTTGCCATGGTCAATGTGACCCATCGTTCCGATGTTTACGTGTGGCTTGTTGCGCTCGAATTTTGCTTTTGACATGACTGCTCCTGTTTATTTTGAAATGATTTGGTTGCTGTGATTATGGACGATTACTCGAGTTCGGGCTATTCGCCACGTACTCGCTTGATGATTTCTTGTGCAATTACTTCAGGGACTTGCTGGTAACTATGGAACTGCATCGTGTAAGTAGCACGACCCTGAGTGCGCGAACGCAGGTCTGTACTGTATCCGAACATTTCGGAAAGTGGCACCTGCGACTTGATGTTCTGCGCGTTTCCGTTGGCCTCCATGCCTTCGATGCGTCCGCGGCGGCTGGACAAATCGCCCATTACGTCGCCCATGTAGTCATCTGGGGTCACTACTTCCACGGCCATAATTGGCTCGAGCAAGATCGGCTTTGCCATCTGGGCTGCCTTTTTGAACACCATTTGACCAGCGATTTTGAACGCCATTTCGCTTGAGTCCACGTCGTGGTATGCGCCGTCGACCAAGGTCACTTTGACGTCGACCGTTGGGTAACCCGCAAGAACGCCGTTGTCGAGAGCCGACTGAATGCCCTGGTTGACCGGCTGAATGTATTCGCGCGGAATACGTCCACCCGTGATGTCATCAACGAATTGGTAACCGCCACCGATGCCCGACGACTCGAGGTCGATCTTGACAACTGCGAACTGACCAGAACCACCCGACTGCTTGATGTGTCGGTATTCAACGGTCTCAACTTTTTTGGTCACTGTTTCGCGGTATGCAACCTGTGGCTTACCAACAGTTGCATCAACACCAAACTCGCGTTGCATGCGGTCGACGAGAATTTCCAAGTGCAACTCACCCATTCCCGAAATTACGGTCTGAGCAGTTTCTTCGTCGGTGCGAACACGGAACGTTGGGTCTTCGTCCGACAATGACTTGAGCGCTTTGCCCAGCTTGTCTTGGTCAACCTTTGTCTTTGGTTCGATCGCAACGTGAATAACTGGCTCTGGGAAAATCATGCGCTCAAGAATGATCGGGTTGCCACGGTCGCACAGAGTGTCTCCGGTGGTTACTTCTTTCAAACCGAGACCGGCAACGATGTCACCCGCCATTGCGGTATCGATGTCTTCGCGTTGGTTTGCATGCATCAACAACAAACGGCCGATGCGCTCACGCTTTTCTTTTGTCGAGTTGTAAACCTCGTCGCCCTTCGAGATTGAACCCGAATAGACGCGGAAGTATGTGAGTCGACCGAATGGATCGGCAACAATTTTGAATGCAAGTGCCGAGAAAGGTGCAGTTTCGTTGGCTTCACGAGTAATTGCTTCGTCGCTGTCTGGCTTGAGACCAGGTGTTGGCGGAATGTCGAGCGGGCTTGGCATGTAATCAACAACAGCGTCGAGCATTTGCTGCACGCCCTTGTTTTTAAATGCCGAACCACACAAGATTGGAACGAATGAAAATGCGAGTGTTCCCTTGCGGATGCCGATTCGCAAATCTGCTTCTGGCAGATCGTCGGTTGCGAGATACGTCTCCATCAACGCTTCGTCTTCGCTGGCGACCAAGTCGAGCAATTCGGCTCGGTACTGCTTTGCCTTGTCCATGTATTCGGCTGGAATTTCGACGTCACCGTATGTTGAATCTTTTTCGTCGCCGTCCCACACAACAGCCTTCATTTTGACGATGTCGATGATGCCCTTGTAGTTGCCCTCAGCACCGTATGGCAACTGAATAACGGCAGGCACTGCAGCGAGGCGATCTTTGATCATGTCGAGTGTGCGGTAAAAGTTGGCACCTGTGCGGTCCATCTTGTTGATGAAACACATACGAGGCACGTTGTATTTGTTGGCTTGGCGCCACACGGTTTCGGTCTGTGGCTCTACACCAGCAACCGAGTCGAATACTGCAACTGCACCGTCGAGCACGCGCAAAGAGCGCTCCACTTCAATCGTGAAGTCCACGTGACCAGGTGTGTCAATGATGTTGATGCGATGGTTGCGCCAAAACGCAGTTGTTGCAGCAGACGTAATGGTGATTCCGCGCTCTTGTTCTTGAACCATGTGGTCCATAACTGCGCCACCTTCGTGCACTTCACCGATCTTGTATGTCTTTCCGGTGTAGTACAACACGCGCTCTGTCGTTGTTGTTTTACCAGCATCGATGTGGGCCATGATGCCGATGTTGCGATAACGCTCAAGTGGATATTCACGCTGTGCCATAGGGGGTTCTTTCTCGAATTTCTTTGGCGACTACCAGCGGTAGTGAGCAAATGCTTTGTTCGACTCGGCCATCTTTTGCATGTCGTCACGCTTCTTCATCGACACACCCAAACCGTTGGACGCATCAAGAATCTCTGCTGCGAGACACTCTGCCATTGTTTTTTCACGACGACCGCGTGCGTACTCGACTACCCAACGAATGGACAGCGTGGTTGCACGGCGTGGACGCACTTCAACAGGAACTTGGTATGTGGCACCACCGACGCGGCGTGAACGAACTTCAAGTGGTGGCTTGACGTTGTCGATTGCGCGCTTCAAGGTGGAGAGTGGCTCAGTGCCAGTCTTGATTTCGATTGCCTTCATTGCTTCATAAACGATTGATTCTGCTGTCGACTTCTTGCCGTGCAACATCACTTTGTTGACGAGCTGAGTTACCAAGAGTGAGCGGTACACCGGATCTGGTGACATTTCGCGACGCGTTGCTGGACCTTTACGTGACATGTTAAATACCGAGTTCTTTCTTACTTCTTCTTGGCGCCGTAGCGACTGCGGGATTGTTTGCGATCTTTTACACCGGCAGCGTCGAGAGCTCCACGGATAACTTTGTAACGAACACCTGGCAAGTCACGAACACGACCGCCGCGCACAAGCACGATGGAGTGCTCTTGCAAGTTGTGACCCTCACCTGGAATGTAAGCAGTAATTTCGACACCGCTCGTCAAACGAACACGAGCTACTTTGCGCAAAGCCGAGTTTGGCTTTTTAGGTGTGGTGGTGAATACGCGCGTGCAAACACCGCGGCGCTGAGGTGAACCCTTGAGCGCAGGGGTCTTTGTCTTTGACGACTTGGTGCTTCGACCGTATCGAATCAATTGTTGGATTGTGGGCACGCATTTACCTTTACTGTTGCATTCATTGATGTGATAAAACTTGAGAAATCGCACGCTTTGGACGAGCCAAACCTCACGACAACTAGACGGGAAATGCTACGGGCGTTGGTCGCCATACGGCAACCTGCCAACCAATACCTGTCTGCCTTTCCTTGCGGAAAAACCCTTATTGAGCCAGTTCTGAGCCCTCTTCGGAGTCCGTCGCCACATTTGATCCGTACAAACGGGCCAACAATGCAGCTGGGTCTTCCTCGAGATCGTCATCAGAGCTGGAGTAATAAGCCATTGGTACGTAGTCAGGGGCGCTCACATCGAAGGCGTTGTAACGATCCATGCCTGAACCAGCAGGGATCAACTTGCCAATGATGATGTTTTCCTTAAGACCAACGAGGTTGTCACCCTTACCGTCAATTGCGGCTTCGGTGAGAACACGTGTGGTTTCTTGGAAGGAAGCGGCCGATAGCCACGACTCGGTAGCAAGTGATGCTTTGGTGATTCCCATCAACTCTGGACGACCTTCGGCTGGGCGCTTGCCCTCCTCGACCATCGCACGGTTGGTGTCACGGAATACTTTTGCATCGGCTCGCTCGCCTGGCAAGAACGCAGTGTCACCTGGCTCTTGAACTCCAACGCGACGGGTCATCTGACGCACGATCAACTCAATGTGCTTGTCGTGAATCGATACACCTTGGTCGCGATACACCTTTTGTACTTCTTCTACGAGGTACACCTGTGTTTCGCGTGGTCCCTTGATCTCCATCAATTCTTTTGGATCGAGTGGACCTTCAGTGATGCGATCGCCAGCATTGATGTTGTCTCCATCTTTTGCCAACAAACGGCTTCCGGTTGGCAACACAATTTCGTGCTCCACGCCTTGGTCGTCGATGACATGTACTGGAATGCCCTTGCCGTCGTCTTCAAGGATTCGCACAACACCAGTTGCACGAGCCAAACGAGCCGAACCACGAGGGTTGCGTGCTTCAAAGAGTTCAACAACGCGTGGCAAACCGCCAGCGATGTCTTTTCCTGCAACACCACCAGTGTGGAAAGTACGCATCGTCAACTGAGTACCAGGCTCACCGATTGACTGAGCAGCGATAACNCCTACNGCTTCACCCATTTCGATTGCTTGACCAGTTGCAAGTGAACGGCCGTAGCACGTTGCACATACACCGACTTCGGCGTCACATGTGAGTACCGAACGAACACGAATACGTGTCACCTTCGGATCGTCGCGCAATGCTTCCATCTCGATGTCACCAATGACGGTGTTCTTCGGGTAGACGTGACCGTTGCTCATTTCGATCTCGTTCAAGATCGCGCGACCAAAGATCTTGGTCTCGAGATAGCTGCGCGCATTGGCAGTATCTTTTTGCACGTTGTCAACCCAGATACCAAGTGTGGTTCCGCAATCGTCTTCGCGCACGATGAGCTCTTGCGCAACGTCGTGCAAACGACGGGTCAAGTAACCCGAGTCAGCAGTACGAAGTGCAGTGTCTACAAGGCCCTTACGAGCACCTGGCGTAGCGATGAAGTACTCGAGTGTTTCGAGACCTTCACGGAAGTTGTTCTTAATAGGGCGAGGAATCATGTCACCGCGAGGGTTGGCCACAAGACCACGCATACCGGCGATCTGACGCATCTGGGTCATGTTTCCACGAGCACCTGATCCGATCATCATGTCGACTGGGTTGTTCTTGAGTGCCTTGAACTCGATTTCCATTGCCTTTTGCACGTCGGCAGTTGCGTCTGTCCAAATGCGCACCTCTTGCTGACGGCGCTCGCCGTCGGTGATGATGCCGCGCTTGTACTGATTCTCAACTTTTTCAGCCTGCTTTTCGTAATCATCCAAGATTGCGCGCTTTGCTTTTGGAGTCTTGACGTCGTCTACCGAAACGGTGAGACCTGACTGTGTCGCGTAGCGGTAGCAAAGATCTTTGATGTCGTCGAGTGCGTTTGCAATCTCGGACTTAGAAAAGTGATCGCTCAAGCGCTCTACGATGACGCCGAATTCACGCTTGCGCAATGGCTCGGTGATGTGACCAAACTTGGTCACAAAGCCGGCTGGCAAACGCTCTTCGAACAACAAGCGTCCAGGTGTTGTCGTCACATACTTCTTATTTGCCGACAAATACTTTTCGTCGGTAATTGATGAACGACTAGGAACCTGAATCTTTGCGTGCAAGTCGATGTCCTGATTGTCAAGCGCACGAATGATTTCGTACAACTGACGGAACACGCGGCCCTCGCCCTTCACTCCATCGCGAAGCTCGGTGAGGTAGAAACCACCGATGACCAAGTCTTGCTGCGGCGTCACAATTGGTCGACCAGATGCTGGTGACAAAATGTTGTTTGCGCTCAGCATCAACACGCGGGCTTCAGCCTGCGCTTCAACCGACAATGGCAAGTGAACTGCCATCTGGTCACCGTCGAAGTCGGCGTTAAACGCTGTACATACGAGTGGGTGCAATTGAATTGCCTTGCCCTCTACGAGCAATGGTTCAAACGCTTGGATACCAAGTCTGTGCAACGTCGGTGCGCGGTTAAGCAGCACTGGATGCTCTTTGATCACGTCTTCGAGCACGTCCCACACTTGTGATTTACGACGCTCGACCATGCGCTTGGCACTCTTGATGTTTTGTGCGAGCTGTTGATCAACAAGACGCTTCATCACGAATGGCTTAAACAATTCGAGTGCCATCAACTTTGGCAAACCACACTGCTGCAAGCGCAGAGTTGGACCAGCCACGATTACTGAACGGCCCGAATAGTCAACGCGCTTACCGAGCAAGTTTTGACGGAAGCGACCTTGCTTACCCTTGAGCATGTCGGAAAGTGACTTGAGCGGACGGTTGCCCGGACCAGTTACTGGACGACCACGGCGACCGTTGTCGAACAATGCATCTGATGCTTCTTGCAACATGCGCTTTTCGTTGTTGACGATGATTTCTGGTGCACCCAAGTCGAGCAAGCGACGCAAACGGTTGTTGCGGTTGATCACTCGGCGGTACAAGTCGTTCAAGTCGGATGTTGCAAAACGTCCACCATCCAACTGCACCATTGGGCGCAGGTCTGGAGGAATAACTGGAATGACGTCAAGCACCATTGCTTTTGGATTGTTGACCAAGCGGCCGGCATCGTCGCGACGGTTGAACGAAGCGATGATCTTGAGGCGCTTGATGGCTTTTTGCTTGCGCTGAGTGCTCAGCACTTTGCCGTTGTAGCCGTTGATGATCGCATCGCGCAGCAATACTTCTTCTGCTTCGAAGTCGATGGTGTCGATCAGCGACTTGATCGCTTCTGCACCGGTGCCACCAACGAAATACTCGCTGTAGCGATCTTTGATTTCGCGCCACAACTCTTCGTCTTCGACGATCATGCGAGTGTGCATCTTGCCGAAGGTGTCAAGTGCGCGCTGTGTCAGGTCAATTTCACGTGCATAACGATCGGTGATCGCTTGCAAGTCTTTGTCGATCAACTTTTGACGAACACGAATGTCGGCTTCTTTGGCGCCAGACTTTTCGAGTTCCTTGAGTTCCGCTTCGGCATCTTTTTGACGCTGCTTGATTTCTTTTTCGCGGTTCTTGATCAATTGATCGCGATCTTCTAGTGACTCTTTTTCAAGTTCTGGAAACTCGGTGTGGCGCTTGTCGATGTCGACGCTCGAGACCAACCAGGCTGCGAAGTAAATTACCTTCTCCAGCTGCTTTGCCTTGATTTCCTCGCGTGGCTCGAGGCCGCCCAAGAGGTATGCAAGCCATGAACGGGTTCCGCGTAGGTACCAAATGTGCACAACTGGTGCAGCAAGCTCGATGTGACCCATGCGCTCGCGGCGCACTTTTGAACGTGTGACTTCAACGCCACACTTTTCGCAAATGATGCCCTTAAAACGGACACGCTTGTACTTACCGCAGTAGCACTCCCAATCGCGAGTAGGTCCAAATGTCTTTTCGCAGAACAGACCGTCGCGCTCTGGGCGCAAGGTGCGGTAGTTGATGGTCTCAGGCTTTTTGACTTCGCCACGTGACCAGTTGCGAATGTCATCGGCTGTTGCCAAACCAATGCGCAACTGCTCGAAGCTGTTGACATCCACCTTGTTCTTGAATTCTGTTCCTACGTCAGCCATATCGTTTCCTCTTCCTCGTACTTGTCAGCGTCGATTCAAAAATTAATTACAAAATTGGATGTTTAGTAAGCCTTTTCGCGGCGTCGTTCACGGTCACGGTCATCGGCATCTGATCCACGCTCTGGGCGTGAGATGTCAATTCCCAGTTCTTGTGTTGCACGGAACACGTCCTCATCCATGTCGGTGAGTTCGATGTTCTTGCCTTCGTTCGAAATAACTTCGACATCCAAGCAGAGTGCTTGCATTTCCTTCATGAGCACCTTGAAGCTCTCAGGAATACCAGGCTCTGGAATGTTTTCGCCCTTGACGATGGCTTCGTACACGCGCACACGGCCAAGCACGTCATCGCTCTTAATCGTGAGCAATTCTTGCAAGCAATATGCAGCACCGTAGGCCTCGAGTGCCCACACTTCCATTTCACCGAAGCGCTGGCCACCGAACTGTGCTTTACCACCGAGCGGTTGCTGCGTGATCATGCTGTATGGACCAGTTGAACGTGCGTGGATCTTGTCGTCGACCATGTGGGCGAGCTTCAAGATGTACATGTAACCAACCATGGTTGGGTTGTCATAGAACTCGCCGGTGCGACCATTGCGCAACTGCGTCTTTCCATCACGACCGATCAAACGAACACCGTCTGAAGTTTCAGGGTTGAGGTTTTCCAACATCGACTGAATAGTCGGGTGCTGTCCTGCAGCCTCTTCTTCGTCCCAGTGAGCGCCGTCGAACACCGGCGTTGCAATGAATGTTGCAGGCGTGGTGTTGATGCGTGTTTTTGTCTCGGTGCCGCGAATTGGATTGGCTCCGACGGTCTTGTTGTTCTTGGTGTCTTCCCAACCCCAACGTGCGCAGTAACCCAAGTGGGCTTCGAGCACCTGACCAATGTTCATGCGGCTTGGCACGCCCAGTGGGTTGAGGATGATGTCGACAGGAGTTCCGTCCGCCATGTGCGGCATGTCTTCGATCGGCAAGATCTTGGAGATGACACCCTTGTTGCCGTGACGACCAGCCAACTTGTCTCCAACGGAGATTTTGCGCTTTTGTCCGACATAAATACGTACGAGTTGGTTGACGCCTGGTGGCAATTCGTCGCCGACTTCGCGGTCACCCTTGTCGCGTGACAAGACCTTGACGTCGATAACTTTGCCGCTCTCACCGTGCTTGACCTTGAGGCTCGTGTCGCGAACTTCGCGAGCCTTCTCACCGAAGATTGCGCGCAAGAGGCGCTCTTCAGGTGTCAGTTCGGTTTCGCCCTTTGGCGTAACTTTTCCAACCAACACATCGCCAGGTCCTACTTCGGCACCAACGCGAATGATTCCGCGATCGTCCAAGTCGGCCAAAATGTCTTCTGACAAGTTTGGAATGTCGCGTGTGATTTCTTCTGGTCCGAGCTTCGTGTCACGAGCATCCACTTCGTATTCCTTGATGTGGATAGATGTGAGTACGTCTTCTTTGACCAAACGCTCGCTCAAGATGATGGCGTCTTCGAAGTTGTAGCCCTCCCATGGCATAAATGCCACGAGCAAGTTTTTGCCGAGTGCGAGTTCGCCCTGATCGGTCGATGGACCGTCAGCGAGCAAGTCGCCCTTCTTGACTGTCTGACCTTCGCGCACACGAATGATGTGGTTGATGCAGGTGTCTTGGTTTGAACGGCGGAACTTATAGAGCCTGTGCTCGCCTTCCGACTTCTTCAAGTTGTCGTATGCGATGGTGATGCAATCACCAGTTACAGCGGTGACAGTTCCTGAATCTTTTGCAAGAATCAAGTCGGCGCCGTCACGTGCAGCACGTGCTTCGATGCCGGTACCGATGTATGGCGCTTCTGCGCGCAACAATGGGACGGCCTGACGTTGCATGTTGGCACCCATCAAGGCGCGGTTTGCATCGTCGTGCTCCAAGAACGGAATCAACGCAGTCGCAACAGAAACGATCTGTCGTGGTGAAACGTCGATGAAGTCAACTTCTACTGGTGGCACGTAGCCGATGTCGGTTGTTGAGCCGAAGAAGCTTTCTGCTTCGAGCATCTTCTTCAAGTCATCCAAGCTGGCTGCCTGTGGTGAACGACGCACGAGCACGCGCTCTTGCTTAAACGAACCGTCCGCATTGAGTGGAGTGTTGGCCTGAGCAACGACGTAGTTTTCTTCTTCGTCGGCTGGCATGTACACGATCTCGTTGGTGACCTTGCCGTTTTTGACGCGACGGTATGGGCTTTCGATAAAACCAAATGGGTTGACGCGAGCGAAGGTTGACAATGCACCGATCAGACCGATGTTTGGACCTTCTGGAGTCTCAATTGGGCACATGCGACCGTAGTGAGAAAAGTGAACGTCTCGAACTTCGAAACCTGCACGCTCACGGCTCAGTCCGCCTGGTCCAAGTGCCGACAAACGACGGCGGTGGGTCAANCCCGACAACGGGTTGACTTGGTCCATGAACTGCGACAACTGCGAAGTTCCGAAGAACTCTTTGATTGCTGCAACAACTGGACGCACGTTGATCAATGTCTGAGGTGAAATCGCCTCGACGTCTTGGGTAGTCATGCGCTCGCGCACAACGCGCTCCATACGTGACAAACCAATACGTACTTGGTTCTGAATCAACTCGCCTACCGAACGAATACGACGGTTTGCAAAGTGATCTTGATCATCCAAGCGGTAGCCAGGCTCTTGCTTGACGAGGTGCAACAAGTACGACATCGTTGCCAACACTTCGCAACGGCTCAATACATCTTGACCTTCGGTTGGAACGTCGAGTTGACCGAGTTCTGTACCTTTTTTCAAACCAAACAGTTGCTCGATCTTTTCGATCTCTGCACCAAGCTTGCGGTTCAGTTTGTAGCGACCAACGCGTGACAAGTCGTAGCGACGGTTTTCGAAAAATGCAGTTTCGAAATAAGCGCGTGCCGACTCGAGAGTTGGTGGCTCGCCTGGACGTGCGCGCTTGTAAATTTCGATGAGTGCTTCTTCGCGGGTTGGAGCGATTGGACGCTCCTTCTCCCACTGGCCCTCAAGGAAGTCGAAGTATGCAACGAAGCGATCCAAGAAACCTGGAGCGTTAATTTCGTCGTAACCGAGTGCGCGAAGCAATGTGAAGATGCCCAAGCGACGCTTGCGTGCAACACGTGTGCCGGCAGTGACGTCTTTACCTGGCTTGTGCTCAACGTCGAATTCGAGCCACTCACCGCGGTATGGGTGAATCGTGCCCTTGACCAACTGATGCTTTGACAAGTTACGCAAGCGATAGCGCTCGCCTGGTTCGAAGATCACGCCAGGTGAACGAACGAGCTGCGATACAACAACACGCTCGGTGCCATTGATAACGAAGGTTCCCTTTTCGGTCATCTTCGGGAAGTCGCCCATGAACACGGTCTGCTCTTTGATTTCACCTGTCGGCTTGTTGAGGAAACGTGCGCGCACAAAAACTGGCGCGGCATACGTCATGTCGCGTTCGCGACACTCTGCAACAGTGAACTTTGGTTTTGGACAAAGATCTTCGTCGTTTGGATCGAACTCGAGCTCAAGCTGCAAGTCGTCGCTGAAGCCTTTGATTGGCGAAATATCATCGAAGGCCTCTTTGAGCCCTTCTTTGAGGAACCAGTCAAAACTCTCGCGTTGTACGGCGAGCAAGTCTGGAAGTTCGAGTGTTTCTGGAAGGGTCGCGAACGAATATCGTTCGCGTGCTGACGCACGTGAGGCCACTAAGTTACTCCTGATCGAGAAGCGATGAATACAAATCGACGCGCCCCGTGAACGACCCAATTGGGAAGCTCACAAGACGACGCACGGCAACGGACTAGGCTACCGCCGCTTTCGCGGTTTGCGCCCAGTCTTTTAGCAGGTCTGCGCGCTGGGACTGGTGTCCCAGACGCGAAAGACCTACAGGGATGGTGTTATTGCAACTCGACGGTTGCGCCGGCCTCTTCGAGCTTGGCTTTTGCCTTAGCGGCATCTTCCTTGCTGGCCTTCTCGAGAACTGGCTTTGGAGCGCCATCGACCAAGTCTTTGGCTTCCTTAAGACCCAGGCTGGTCAACTCGCGTACTGCTTTGATGACCTGAATTTTCTGGGCTCCGCCGTCCTTCAAGACAACGGTGAACTCGTCTTGCTCGGCTGCTGCTGGTGCTGCTGCTCCGCCGCCGGCTACTGCAACTGCCGCTGGGGCTGCTGCTGTTACGCCGAACTTCTCTTCGAATGCATCAAGGAGATCCTTGAGCTCGATNACGGTCAATTCTGCGATTCCGTCAAGAATCTGGTCTTTGGTAATTGCCATGATTATTTCTCCTGTTTTCTGTATTGATCTGGTTATTGGATCTGGTTGGTTAGTTGGTTAATGAACTGATTAATGAATTACAACTTGTGCTTTATGCGGCTTCTTTGGACTCGATAAGTGACTTGAGGCCGTAGGCAACCTTGCGCAATGGTGCTTGCAGCAAGTTGGCCGTCTTGTTGAGCGGTGCTTGCAACATGCCAGCGAACTGTGCAAGGAGAACTTCGCGTGGTGGCAAGTCGGCCAACACTTTGAGTTCTTTAGCGTTGACAGTTTTGCCGCCAATAACGCCACCCTTGAGNAACANCAATGGGTTNTCTGTGGCGTGATCGCGCAATGCCTTGGCTACTGCNGATGCGTCACCCTTAACAAACGTGATGGCGGTTGGGCCAACAAGCAAGTCGTTCAAACCTTCNAANCCTGCTTCGGTTGCACCAAAGCGAGCNAGTGTGTTTTTGTAGACCTTGTATTCGGCNCCNTGCACGCGCAATGAGCGNCGCAATTTGGCCAACGAACCTACGGACATGCCGCGGTACTCGGTAACCAATGCTGCGTCAGCAGCGGCAAACTTTGCTGCGACTTCTGCGACGACTGCAGTTTTTGCTGCATTTGGAGTTGTTGCCATGATGATCCTCGTTTATTTGGTTCGTGTAGCGCGAGTGCTCGTTTGACGTGAAACGAACACTTCAAGCGCTGCAACCGACTTGCCGGTCGCGCTCTTCGAAGGATCCGCCTCGTTTGGTAGAACCGAAGTTCTGTTATTCACTTGCTTTCGCTTGTGAACCAAATGTCTGTGGCGAGCAGCTCTCACTTGTTGGTTATGTGGTGAGTTCTGTTATGTAGGTTGGTCAGGTTAGCGGGGTGTTTTGGCTATTCACCCCGCCACCAGACCGAAATAATCAGGGAATTATTAGTAGTTGCTGGTATCGATC
>JGI12421J11937_10000078_pt1 | contig 32162 bp, 34 predicted proteins | sample LakErihyJuly2011_2_FD_11937 | JGI IMG/M metagenome (IMG submission 11937)
GAAAGTTTGAAGATTATTTTTTAAATTTTCCTCCGTTTGTTTTTATAATCTGCTTGCATAAATCAAAAATTTTGTTTATAGCGTAAGAACCTATCCGCAAATAATTAAAAGAATAGCGATTGAGCACTCAATTGGAAAAATAAAAAAATTCAAAATCATCGCCGAAAAATACCGAGGAAACGGCAAAATCAAAAAACTTTCAATGAGAATAAAAAACATCGCAGGCCCAGTAAATCTCTCCAACCCCTCATAAAATCACCACCAAATCACTAAATCACTCCCCACGAGGAGGGGTTGGGTTGGGAACCTCGCTCTCCTCCGTCATTCCCACGCAGGCGAGAATCTAGGCTTTTTGCCAACAAAAAACAACTAATTTACTTGGTCTAATGGTAATAAATAGCAATTTAAATCACCTACGGCTTTATAACCATTGAAGCGAAAGGGGGGTAGATTACAGGCAAAAAAACGACCTAAGGGTTTGTAAAGTTTTCGGTGTAGCTTTTTTTGCGGATTTTTTTTGAAACCTGCTGAGAGTTGTTAACAACAATAAATGAAATATTATGTTGAGTGCAATAAGCAGTTGCCATTTCAACACTTTCAAATGTTAATACAAGCGAATTTAGGGAGTTTGCATTGCAAATCCAGGACATAAAATTTTGAGTATTTTTGCCATTTACAATTGATTTATTAACAAAATGAAGGCAATAGCTACCAATACCAGCAGAGCCAGATTGAGAGGATTTTTTTACATTTTGGCAAATAATGCCAAAATTTTCCTGCGTAGAAACGGGGTTTGAAGATGGATTAATATTTGTATTTGTATTTGCAAGCTGAGACATATATTGAACATCAAGCAGTTGTACCAGAAGAAGCACACAATGCACCACTACCAGACCCACCAGTAAGAGCAGAAACAATTGAGGTTCCACCAAATATAACGCCTATACCAAGTGCAACCGAAATTACGGTTCCCCATGAAATTTTACCTAAAAAGAATGAAATACCAAGAGCAACCAAAGCAAATAAGGCAAAAATACGCCCCCATTGCCCGTTAAAAAGGCTGTAGGCATTACATAAAACGGTTTCAAGGCTCATAGAGGAGGCAAATGCAACCGAGTTAGTTGCTACAAAACCAAAAACGAAAGAAAGAACAGAAACAATAAGCTTTTTATTAAACATATATTTTGACATAAGTAATATTTTATATATAAATCTTAATTTACATATTTTATTAAGTCAAGTATTTTTTTAAAAATTATTCGGTAATTATATACTTACCTCCCCTACGTTACATTAAATAACAAAAATACGCCCTTCGCCGCAGATGGAGATTGTTTTAATGGTGAGGGTGCGGTGGTGGATTTTTAACACAATGCCTCAATAATTGCAATTTCGTCCTCGGTTAGGTTGTAGAGGGCATAGACCATTTTGTCTATTAACTGATCTGTTGCTTCAAGTTGGCGTTTAAGAGGGGTTTTTTCAGTTTCACTAACTTTTTCATCGGCAAGTTTTTTTTTCGTATCAATCATTTTTTGAGCCAACTTCGCCAAGTCATCTTGCTGTTTTGGGGTTGCTATTTTAATTGGCAGTCTCTTAGCGTCATTTGGGTAAAAATGCAATCCTTCGCTTAAAAACGACAAAAAAAACCAATTTATTAACGAGCTATTTAAGATGCAAAGTAAATATTTATAACTAAAACTCTCTACATCACTATAACGAACAATCTTTTTTATAAAGGCATTTTTAATATTTGTTAATTTATCATATCTTACACAATTTATTACCGTATGACTATTGTAACATTTTTCATTATCCAAGCAAAATCGCAATCTATCGCTTACGACATTAATAAACATTAATTTTTCGCTTTCAAACAACTCAGGAAACATTGAGTTATAATGTTCATTTGGCTTGTAATCCAAAAACTTAGATTGAGTAAATTCGTATCTTTTTATATCCCTTCCTTCTAAAAATTTTTTATAATTTTTTGTTGGTTTATCGTAAACATAAAAGCTTTTTATTTTGCTTTTATCAACTTTGTTGTTAACTCTTACCCCATAGGCAATGTAGCATATCTTACCAAATTCAACTGAATTATTATAAATTTTTTCTTTTATTGTTAGTAGCGATCTAAAATCGTTAGTTGCAAACCTTGATAAATTTAATGATTTAAACTCTTTTTGATGTATTTCAAAACTTTGACTTTTGTTATCAATAAAATCTTCAATATTTTTGTATTTCACAATTTTTGTAAATTCGTATTGCTGAGATTTTTGATATATAATAATAATATTTTTTACACTAACTCTTTTAAATACATAATAATTACTTAAGTCAGTTATAGACTTAATTTGAGTTTCGTTTATTAATTTTTCTCTTGCCAAATAACAATAATTCTGTTTTGTAAAAGCGTAAGGAATAATAAAACTAATTAACCCATTTTGTTTTAAAAGTTGCAATGCTTTTTCAATAAAGACTATATAAATATCAGTCCTACCTGAGCAGCAATGATATGTTTTGAAAAAATACTCCTTAACATTTGTTTTTAAATTTTCAATATTAACATATGGCGGATTTCCAATTACGCAGTCAAAGCCGCCGTTTTTAAAGATTTCTTTAAATTCGCTTTCCCAGTTAAAGGCGTTTATTTTTAAAATTTCTTCTTTGTGTGCGTCGTTGTTCCAGTCTAGCTCGCCAGCTTTGTAATCGGTTGAAATGAGGGAGTTGCCACATTTTATATTGNTGTCAATATTTGGCAGTGCCTTATCGTGAAAAAGCCTATTGTGGCTTTCAACAACATCCTTGCTAACGCCCTCTAAGCATTTTAGCAGTAGTGATAATTTAGTAACCTCAACCGCTTGTATGTCAATATCTACACCAAAAATGTGGTCTTTTAAAATTCGCTTTCGTTCTTCTAATGCAAGCGATGTCTCACCTTTGTCGTTTTGATAAATATATTTTTTACTTCCTGTTTTTTTGTATTGCTCTATATACCATTTCATTATATATTCGTAAGCAACTATTAAAAAAGCCCCACTTCCGCACGAAGGGTCGCAAATTGTAAATGGCTTAATTGTTTTTAATGTTTTGGTTTTTAGTGCCTCGCCAATTGTGTTTTCAACTATATAATCCACAATATATTCAGGAGTGTAAAAAACCCCGCCAGCCTTTTTTACTTCTGGCTTAGTTTCAATTTTTGGTCGGTCTTTTTCAAAAGTTATTGTATCGCCCAAAAAATTTTCGTAAATTTGCCCTAAAATATCAAGGGGAACAAATTCAAACGAATAGGTATCGTAAAGCTCTTGTATTATAGCTTTAACAATTTTATCATCAATGGTAATGTTGTAAGATATATCGTTTTTATTATCAAATAGCCCAGCATTGTAAATTTCGTTTGATTTTGCAAATAAATTTAGCAACTCTTTGTAAATATCCTTTTGTTTTGAAATTTTTAAAAGTTGCTCGTATTCCTCAATTCCCCTATCCTCGCAAATTCGCAAAAAAACCAGTCTATCAATTGTTTTTACAACAACGCTGTTTAGCTGCTGTTCTTTTAATACATCTAAGTTATTTTCATCAAAAACAAGAGCTTTATTTTTTGAAACAATATTTTCGGCTATTTTTAATCTCCATTCTTGAATGGATTTTAAAAATTCCTCGTCAAATGTTTCTTGAGATTTTTTCTTTTTGTCTGCAAATTTGTCAAATCTACCTTTTAAAATGGCTGTTTTAGTAAAGGTGCCGAAAATAAAATCCCAGTTAGTTGCAAATTCGGGATATTGTGTGCATTTTTTATCTAATTCATTATATTTACAATAAAATACTCTTGCTTTACTTGGGTGGTCGTCCTTATGTGGCTTTATGTTGTTTGTTTGATAAACGCAAAATTCCTCAAAATCGGTTAAAACGCAAAGTGTTAAGCTAGCCGTCCAGCCATATCTACGAAGTTGAAATGAGGCCTCTTTAGAATTTTGCAAATCAACACTTGGTTTTTTTGCTTCAACAAAAAACTTTCTTTGTCCTCCAATTCTAAAAGAATAATCAGGCGATTTTGTATTTCCACCTATTTTTACCCTATCTTCATGAATAACATCCTTATAATGCTCTGAGTTTCCTGCGGTATTGTCAACATCCCATCCAAGTTCTGTAAAAAGAGGGTCAATAAACTCTCTCCTTACTTGCGTTTCATTGTAATCTGTTTGTTTGTATTTGTTATAATGTTCTGTAAATTTCTTAATCAATTCCGTTATTTTAATTGGTAAATTATTATGCATATTTTCCATATCTCTAAACAACTAATTTCGCAAGTATTTCACAATCAAACAAATCATTGAATCATTAGATTCCCCCCTGTGAAATATTTTATAAAATTAACAGCTCCGCAAATTAGGAATGCTTTTTCATTGCGTCCTGCACCATAATTTTGGCGAGTTCCTCAACTTGCATTTTTGGCTTCCACCCTAGTTTTTGCATTGCTTTTGCTGGGTCGCCAATTAGGGTGTCCACTTCGGCAGGGCGGTAGAATTTTTCGTTAATTTTTATTATCGTTTTGCCGGTGTTTTCCTCAATTGCAATTTCGTTTAGTCCCTCGCCTTGCCATTTTATTTTAAAGCCAAGATGTTTTGCACAAAGCTCAATAAAATAACGCACGGTGTAGGTTTTACATGTTGCAATAACAAAGTCGTCTGGCTCAGGCTGTTGCAACATTAAATACATTGCCTCAACGTAGTCGCCGGCAAAGCCCCAGTCGCGTTTTGCCTCAATGTTGCCAAGTTCCAAAACATCTTGCTTGCCATTTTTTATTGCCGAAAGGCCAAGTGCAATTTTTTGAGTAACAAAAACCTCACCACGAATAGGGGACTCGTGATTAAACAAAATACCCGAGCAAGCAAACATATTATAGGATTCCCTGTAATTAATGGTAATCCAATGCCCATAAAGCTTGGCAACTCCGTAAGGGGAGCGAGGGTAAAATGGGGTGTTTTCGGTTTGTATTGGGTCAACAATTTTACCAAACATCTCACTTGTTGAAGCCTGATAGAACCGAATTTTAGGATCAACATCCTTAATTGCCTCCAAAATATATAGTGTGCCCATTCCATCGCACATGCCGGTGTAAATTGGTTGCTCAAAGGATAATGCAACAAAGCTTTGTGCGGCTAAATTGTAGACCTCATCTGGCTTTGTTTTTTCAATTGCCCTGCGAATGTTTGTTGGGTCTAGCAGGTCAAAATCAACAAATTCAATTTGATTTGTAATGCCAAGTTTGTCCAGTCTCCAAAAGTTATCTGTGCTGAGGCGGCGTTTTGCCCCATAAACTTTATAGCCTTTTTCGAGCAACAATTTTGCCAAATATGCCCCATCCTGACCAGTAACGCCGGTAATTAATGCTGTTTTCATATTGTTTAATTTATATTATTTATTTAATAAAATAAATAAAGATATTTGTCAAGTTTTAATTTTTTTTAATAAAAAAATTGTATTTTAAAAAAATGAATTTAAATTGCATCTGTAAAAATACTACTTATACTAAAAGTTATGCTAAAATACAACGACAAAAATAACGGGCAGGAGCTGCATTTTGACGGGGTGAGTGTTGAAAAAATTGCACAAAATATTGAGGCGGGGAGGTATAAAATTTTGCTAAATTTTTCAATAACATCCATTGCGAGGGCGATATTGTATTTACTTACAACAAAATTTATTTTTTTGCTACCCATAATTAGCAAGGTCTTTGCTAATTACATTAAAAAACTGCCAAAAAGATTTTTTGTGTTAAAATATCTGCACAAAAACAACTGGAAAACCCCTTTTTATTTATATAGCGAAAGAGCCTTCGTTGAAAACTACAATGCTTTGAAGAGGCATTTGAGCGAGGCAGTGGGCGGAGGCGAAAATTTGGTGTGTTTTTCGGTAAAATCTTGCTCCAATATAAATGTGTTACGAGTGTTGAAAAATCAAGGCTCAGGGGCAGATGTTGTTAGCGGGGGGGAGCTTTTGCGCGCTTTGAAGGCGGGTATATGCCCGCAAAAAATTGTATTTGCGGGAGTTGGCAAAACCAGCACTGAAATTGAATTTGCACTTAAATGCGGAATTTTGCAGCTAAATGCTGAGTCCTTTGAGGAAATTGCCGAAATTAATCAAATTGCGGCAAAACTTGCTTTACATGCCAATGTTTGCCTGCGTTTAAACCCCGATATTGACGCAAAAACAAACAGCAAAATTACAACTGGCAAAAAGGACAACAAATTTGGCATTTGCATAGAGCAAGCAAAGGCTAATTTGGTTGATGTTTTAAAAACCTGCGAAAATATTAATTTTGTTGGGGTTTCTACCCATATTGGGTCCCAAATTACCGAGCAAAAACCTCTTGAGGAGGTTTTTTGCAAGCTTGCCGAAGCATTCTGCCATTTTGTAAAATTGGGATACCCCCTAAAAACCATCGATTTTGGAGGGGGTCTTGGCATAAAATACAAGGATGGGGACATTATTTTGTCGCCCCAAAGCTACGCTGGGGCAATTGCAACAGCTATGCAATATATTAAGCAAAATGCTGGGATATCTCAACTACCCCTTATTATTATTGAGCCGGGGCGGTTTATATCGGCAAATGCCGGTATTTTAGTTGGAAAAATTACAAGAGTTAAAAAAACACAAACAAAAAACTTTATTATTACCGAGCCGGCGATGAACGATTTAATCCGCCCAGCTCTTTACGAGGGTTATCACAAAATGTTGCTTGTAAAAACCAATTTGCAGACTAATTTGCAGGACGGCGCAAATTTGCAAAATTTTGATGTTGTTGGCCCAATTTGCGAAAGCTCTTGCTGCTTTGCAAAAAACGAGCAATATAGTGCAGCGGATGTCGCTTGTGGGGAGTTAATTGCCTTTACAAATGTTGGTGCTTACGGATTTTCTATGGCAAGCCACTACAACACACGCCCCCTAATCGCCGAATATTTGCTCAAAACAAATGGTGGCCTCGTGCAAATTCGTGCCTGCGATAAATATCATGCAATTTTATCTCCCGAGTTATGATGCAGCCAATAACCGAAGCAATGTTTTTACAAAAAAGCAACGAGATGCTTGAAAAACTTTATAGCTACATTGAAACCCTATCCGCGACAAACGAAATAGAAATTGACTTTGAGGACGGAGTGCTAAGCTTTTGCATTGAAAAAACCTCCTCGCATTTTGTAATTAACAGCAATTTTGCAAGCAAAAAAATTTGGTATTCCTCCCCTGTTTCTAAGCCAAAATACTACGAGCTTCACCCAAGCGATCAATGGGTAGAAACAACCCTAAAAACAAACATACAAAACGACCTAAGCGAGGATATCAAAAAGCTTTTGTAAAAAAATTTTTAATTATTACAAAATTTATGAAACAAAATATAAAAATTGCTCCTTCGGTTTTGTCGGCGGATTTTGCAAATTTGGGGGCCGAAGTTGCCGCAATTACCGCCGCTGGGGCGGAGTGGATACATTTTGATGTTATGGACGGTGCCTTTGTGCCAAACATAACATTTGGGCCACAGCTAATAAAATCGGTTAAAAAATATAGCACGGCATTTTTTGATGTTCATTTAATGATAAACAATCCGCAAAATTACATCACCCAATTTGCCGAGGCAGGGGCGGATTGTATTACAATTCACTGGGAGGCATGCACGCATCATCAAAAAGTGCTCTCACAAATTAGGGCGTGCGGGCTTAAGGCGGGCATTTCACTTGTGCCGTCAACGCCTCACAGCGTTCTTGAATATTTGTATGATGATATTGATTTAGTGCTTGTAATGTCGGTGAATCCGGGGTTTGGTGGGCAAAAATTTTTACATTCTCAAATTACAAAAATTGAGGCAATTAGCAAGACAATTAGTAAAGCAGGTAGCGTCAAAAACATTGAAATAGCGGTGGACGGCGGCATAAATCCGCAAACCGCCCAGCTTGTAAAAAACGCTGGTGCAAGCGTTTTGGTTGCAGGAAATTACATTTTTGCTTCGGACAATTACAAAAGGGCAATTGAGGAGTTGAGGTAGTGGGTTTTTGTTGGATTTTTGTTATTCCCGCGAAGGCGGGGGATTGAGATAAAATGCCTTCCTAAGACCATCCCCCCTAGCAGTGGGGATGCTGGAGGGGGACAAAGCAAAAAGCTAAATTCGGTGCCTTTTGTGAAAAAAAAGCCTAGATTTCCGCCTTCGCGGGAATAACAAAATAAGGGGTGGGGATCCATAAATATTTATCTAAATAAAAAAACAAAAGTTATGAAAAATGTAATTTTGCAATCCCTTACCAATTGTAAGCTTGTCTTGGGCGAGAAATTTGCGGTGGGTTGCTCGGGCGGGGTGGATAGTATTTCGCTTTGTTTTGCATTAAAAATTGGCGGGCTGAGCAATTTTGTTGCCATAATTTGCAATCACAACATTAGGCAAAATGCGGGGGCGGAGGCTTTGGAGGTGCAAAATTATTTGCAGCAAAATGGCATTGAGGCGGTGGTTTTGCACTTGGGAGATTTTGAAAAAACAAAAAATATTGAAAACAATGCCCGCAAGGCACGCCAAAATGCAATGTTTGGCTATTGCCTGCAAAATAATATTAGCAATTTGTTGCTTGCTCACCACAAAAACGATGCCATTGAAACATTTTTAATGAGGCTTGAGCGAGGCACTGGGCTTGCAGGGCTTTGTGGCATTGAGACACAAAGCTCTTTTTGTTGCTCAGATGGTGAAAACATTTACAATATAAACATCCTTCGCCCATTTATTGATGTTTCAAAAAAGCAAATTGTTGGGTTTGCCACCCAAAATAATTTGCAAACTTGGCAAGACCAAACAAATGCCGATGTAAAAATTCGCCGAAATTTTGTGCGAAACTTTATGGAGCAGGAAAAATCCTCCGAGCAAATTTTACAAAATATTTCCACCACAATTAGCAATTTGCAAAGCGAAAACAATTTCGTTAAAACCCAGTTTGCAACTTATTTTAACGCCTGCGTTGAAGGCGAGCTTTTAAATTGCCATCTTCTGCCTTGCAAAATTTGCGATAATATTACATTAAATGTTGATAAATACAAGGATCTTTACCCCAACATTCGCCATAGAATCTTGGGCCTTATTATTGACATTTTGCATTTTGCCAGACCAAAAATTGCCAGAGCCGAAAATAAGCTTGAAGCTTGCGAGCTAAAAATTTTTGAAAAATTAACAATAAGGGCGTGCAAACTGCAAAATCTTGACAATTTTTTGCTTCATAATAAGCTAAACCAACCCTTTTACAGCCTTGGCGGAGTAAAAATTGTTCCGTCCTTGGGTGGGGAAATAGAAGCAACAATCACTAACCTCCCCCTCAAGGGGAGATGGGCAAGCTTTAGCTTGCAGGTGGGGTCGTAAATCGTCATTCCCACGTAGGCGGGAATCTAGTTAAGTAAATACTTTATTAATACACAAAAAAATGAAAATTGTTATAAGCGAGGGATTGCTGGATTATCAGCAAGCTTTGGGGCAAATGCTTGCTGAAGTGGAGCTTGTAAAACAAAGCAAAAGCGAGGGGCTGGGATGGTTTTTGCAACATAGCCCAGTTTATACCGCAGGCAGCAGTGCAAATTTGCCCGAAGAGGTTGATAATATTAACGGCGTTCCTGTTTTTAAAACTGGTAGAGGGGGGCAATATACCTTTCACGGCCCGGGGCAATTGGTTTGTTATGTTGTTACAGATTTAAGAACATTATACGCCCCCAATCCTCCAGATTTAAAAAATTATGTTTTTAAAATTGAAACCATAATTATAAATTTGCTGGCACAATATAACATTACAGGCTTTTTAAAACAAGACAAGGTGGGGGTATGGGTGGACGAGGCCTCGTTAAAAGCTCCGCAAGATACATCCGCCGAAACCATCTATGCAACCCAAAACCACAAAAAAATTGCCGCCATTGGCATTAGGGTTAGCGGGGGGGTGGCGTTTCACGGCTTTTGTATTAATATTAATGTTGACCTCAATTACTACAAGGCAATAGTGCCATGCGGAATTGCAAATTACGGCGTTTGTAACCTCATCCCCCACGCCCCACAATCCACCTTTCACGATATTTGCAAAAAACTCAGCCCAAATATTGCACTGCTAAATAGATTTCCGCTTGCGCGGAAATGACAAGGTAGACGGGCGAAAATGACAAGGGGGGTGGAAAGGTCAAATTCCATCTCCATGAGGGATAGGGGATTTGACCCCCAAAAATACCAATAAAGCAAATATATAATTTGCGGCAGACCCTTAATACCAAATATTTTGAACATCATCAAGCTCCTCGAGGGCATCGACCAGTTTTTGTAAATTGGCAGATTGCTCCTCGCTCATTTCGCTTTCGGGCTTGAGGTTTGCTCGGTATTCAAAGCCAGATTCCTCAATAGCCTCAGGCCCAAAAATGCCTTCCAAGGCATTTTTTACGGCAAAAAAATCCTCAAATTCGGTTAAAACTTCGGCGTATTCGCCAACATTTTCAACCGATTGGGCGTTGGCATTAACTGCCTCATCAAAAAGTTTGTCAAAATTTAGCCCAGCGGTTTTAAAATAAATAACTCCGTAGCGAGTAAATGCAAAGCTTAAAGAGCCCGTTTCACCCAAATTGCCCCCATTTTTGGTAAATGTAGAGCGAACATCAGATGCGGTGCGGTTTTTGTTATCGCTCAAGGCCTCAACAATAATGCCAATGCCGCCATTTGCGTAGCCATCGTAGCGAACTTCCTCGTAATTGCTGGCATCATCACCCCCTGAGATTTTTTTTAAAAGTGCCTCAATGCGGTCCTTTGGCATGCTAACAGTTTTTGCTTTTGCAATAGCAACTCGCAGGCGTGGATTGATTTCCTCGCTTACTCCGCCGCATTTTGCAGCAACTTGAATTTCCCTCAAATATTTTGTAAAAAGCTTTGCTTTTTTTTTATCCTGCGCCCCCTTGCGATGTGCTATGTTTGAAGCGTGCGAATGCCCAGCCATACAAATTAATAAACGAACAATATGTTCCAAAAACTAATTTATATTTATTTATTTTCAAGAAAAAAAGAAAAAACTTGCAAATTTTATTTAATGCAATAAAATTAATTTAAATAAATTTTTTTTGTATGATGTTTCGCATAAAACAACTCAATATTTTTAGCATCCGCCCCACAAAAAACCTGACAAAAAACCTCATAAAGATATTGACAAGTATTTTGCTAAGCTCGGTTTTATTTTTGCAAAAAACGCAGGCAGGCGAGGGGGTTTTGCCAATTGCCAAGGAGCAAGTGGTTGAAAGCAAAGCGTGGGAGGGGCAAGAGAGTGTTGTAGTCTCGCCAAAGCAGGAAACCCAACAAAAAGAAGAAAAACAGGCAGCTCAGCCAAGGCAGGAAATGCAGGAGCAGATCCGCGGGCAAACTCAATATAAAGATCAACACGAAACTCAACATGAAAAGGAGCAACAAATTTTGAGCAATTCGGCAAATCTTACAAACGAAAATTATTACGGCAATTTGCTCTCCTCTGGCCTTAAGACAAACGAGGAGCCGGAGAATATTTTTAGCTCCTACAAAAAGTATTCGGTTTTTTTTAAGGACGAAAACCTAACGCAGTCCAACGAAATGCTGGAGGAGTTTGTTAAAAGAGGCTCTTACCAAAAAATTATTATTGAAAAGGAAGTAAAAAAAGTAAGTAAAGAATCTGCTAAAATTGATTTAAAAATTAAGCTTTTTTACATCATTAATTTTTCCGATGGCAGATGGATCGCCAAAATTAACAAACATCGCTTGCAGGCTTTAAATAAAGTAAGTGGGGGCGTTGTTGTTAAGGTGTTAATGAAAAAATCGGCTCGGCTGGTTTATCATCCTTCTGCCGAAATTAAAGAGCAGCTTTCGGCAATTTTTTCGGTTGGCAAGCAAAATGACGATGTTTTTATTAACAACGATTTTTCCCTCTCTTTTACACTACAATCGGGCGATTGTCTTGATGTTGCAACAATGGAAATTATTGAAAAATGTAAATAATTATTTCTATGATATTTTTTTTGTTATATACTTCTTGCATAAATTTTGCGGGCTTATCGCTTATTAGCATTTGTTTTGGGTTGTATAATTACAAACAGGGCGGGGCGGGGCGGTTTTTGCCTAATTTTTTACTTGCAAATTGCTTTGGCATTTTGGCGCTGCTTTGCTACGCCTTTGCAATAAAGGAAATGTTTTTTGTTGATGTTGCAATTGCTTATGTTTTATTTGGCTTTGCATTTTTTGTGTTTTTGAAAAAAAATTATGGGTCTGCAAAAAATAGAGATAGTTGAGGTGAAAAATCCACCCAAGGTCGTTATTCCCACGAAAGTGTGAATCTACATTAATAATGCAATATTTCACTGGATTCCCGCCTTCGCGGGAATGACAAAGAAAGGTGCGGGAATGAGGGTTGGGCGGAAATCCAACTTATTAATAAATTTTATAAATTGATTATGCAAAATTTTAAGGAAATGTTTTTTAACCCTCAGCAAAAGCAGGATAAGGTGAAACAGGTTTTTAGCAGTGTTTTTAATAAATACGACGCAATGAACGATGCCAGCAGCCTAGGGCTGCATCGTATGTGGAAAAAAAGTTTTGTTGGCTCTATTGAAGTAAAAAATAATGCTGATATTTTAGATGTTTCAACCGGCAGCGGCGATATTGCCAATTTGCTGCTGCAAAAGGCGGATAAAAAACAATTATCTATCAATTTAACCCTTAGCGATTACAACGGGGATATGCTTTCTTTGGCTCAAAATCGTTTCAAAAAAACCCTTCCACCCGAAAATTTTTTAGTGCTGGACGCCTGCAAATTAACCCATCAAACCCTCAAGAAATTTGATATTATAACCTGCTCCTTTGGTGTGCGTAATTTTTACAATGTAAGCGAGGGGCTGGAGCAAATTTACAAAGCGCTAAAACCCCAAGGGGCCTTTTACTGCCTAGAATTTGCCCCCCTGCAAGATGGAATTTTTAAAAGTGCTTACGGGGCTTATTCCTCCCATATTTTGCCGCTTTTGGGGCAAAAAATTGCGGGCGATGGCGAGGCATATAAATACCTAGCATCTAGCATTGATAACTTTTTAAAGCCCGAGCAATTTTTACGACAAATGACAAAAATTGGCTACAAAAATTGCTTCTGCTCCAACATTTTTGGCGGGCTTGTTTATATGTATTATGGCTCACATTAAATATGGAAGATAAAAATATTATAGCAATTCAATCGTGCTTTAGCTCTCTTTCAATAAGTTCTCTCATAAAAAATGGTGAAATGCTTCATTATGCCTCGCAAAATAAACATTCGCAGTCCGATGAAATTAAATTAGCCTTTGAAAATATTTTGCAAAACTCTGGCTTAAAATTGGAGCAAATTTCTACAATTGTTTGTGCCAGCGGCCCGGGTAGTTTTACGGGGGTTCGTATTGGCTTATCTTTTGTGCTTGGCTTAACGGCATTTGTGCCAATAAAAGTGGTGTATATTAACAACTTACTTGCAAATATTAATTTTAATGTTTTATTCGGCATCAACAAACCCTCTCTCAATGTTGTTTCAATTGTAGATGGGCTAAAAAACGAGGTCTATTTGCAGCAATTTACAATTGACAAAGATGGCGACATCTTTACTGAAATTACCCCCGCCGAGCCAATAAACATTGCCACAAACCAAATTGCGGCCTATCTTACGGCTCAAAATGTTGAAATAGATGCGGTTTTTTGCACAAATGACTCTATTTTGCAGCAATTGTGTAGTTTTAATAACCAGCAACAGGGTGTAAAATCTACCATCTCAACCCCGCCAACGCAACCTTCAATGCAGGAGCTTTTGATGGAAGAGTCTTTAGGGCGTGAAACTTTAATGCACAAATTTTTAACAAAAATACCAACCGCGGCGGAACTTTTAAATTGCTACCTCAAAACCCCACCCCCACAACAAACCACCTGCAACATTACCTACATACGCAATTTTATTTCAACTGGATCCCCCATCTCTCCTCGTCATTCCCGCGAAGGGGGGAACCCAGTTAAATAGATACTTTTTTTGACCCAACCCCACCCAAAAAATTTGCATTAAATACTTGAAAAATATATTTTGTGTATTATTAACCAAGCAGATAGTTGGTGCAAAAAAAATGAATCAAAATGTTGGTAAGGTTTTGTCGTTATTGAGTCATAGCCCGCTTGATATTGAGGAAATTGTTAGCTACACAAATTTAAAAATTGAAATTATTTTNCAAACCCTCACTTTTTTAATGCTTGAGGGCAAGGTGCAAAAAGTTAATGGGTCTTGCTTTGTTATTATATGAAGTTATCGTTTAGTAGCCTGCATTCTGCGGGGCAAATAAGCAAGGCAGATGCAATGCAAATTTTTGAGCTAGCAAAACATTACAAAAATAACAAAACCTACAAAAAAAATCTTGATGGCAAAATTGTTGCAACCCTATTTTTTGAGCCAAGCACTCGCACAAGGCTTTCGTTTGAATCTGCCGTTTTGCAGCTAGGCGGGCAAATTATCAATGCCCAAGGCGAAGGCTCTACCAGTATTGCAAAAAAAGAAAGCATTGAGGACACCGCAAAAATTGTCTCAAAATATTGCAATTTAATTATTATGCGTCATAGCACAATTGGCAGTGTGGAGCGTTTTGCAAAAAATTCCTCCGTGCCAGTAATTAACGCAGGCGACGGGGCAAATGAGCATCCAACCCAAGCCCTGCTTGATGCCTTTACAATCTACGAAAAATTTAACACTCTAAGCGGGCTTAATATTGTTTTTGTGGGCGATATTTTACACAGCAGAACCATTTTTTCTCTCGTGCAGCTTTTAAGTATCTGCGGGGATAATGCCTTTACATTTGTGGCCGATGGGGCGTTTCAAATTAGCCCGCAGCGCCTTGCTTTGCTGCAGGCTATCAATCCTCACAACACTTTTGAGTCTGCAAGTAAAATGAAGCTCTCCTCGTGCAATGTTTGCTACATGACCCGCGTTCAAACCGAAAGGCTTACAACAAATGCGGCTTCTAGCCTTGTTTTAACCCGCCAAATTGCTAGCACAATGCAGCAGGATGCAATTATTATGCACCCCCTACCACGGGTGGAGGAAATTGCCCCCGAAGTAGACACCCTCCCCCAAGCTCATTACTTCACCCAAGCCCACAACGGCCTTTTTGTGCGAATGGCCCTATTGGCGTTAATTATTTAGCTATGCAAAATTTTATGCAAAAATTTGTTGAGGGGTTGCAGTTGCAGGGGGATGAGTGTTATATTGTAAAAACTGGGGATGATTTTTTGAGCGAATACCCCATTGACCCGCTAAACAGAATGCAAAAAATTGTGGGTTTTGAGGGCTCTAATGGTATCGCAATTTTTTTTAGTGCTGCAAAAGCAGTGTTTATAACCGATGGAAGGTATATTTTGCAAGCAACAAATACTCTGACAAATTTTAATGTGATGGATTTTTCTAGCACAACAATTGCACAAATATTAAAACAACATTCAATAAAAAAAGTTTTATTAAATAGCAAAATTTTTTCGCAGTCCTTTTGCAGCAATCTTTGTAAAAAGTTTGTGGGGGAGGAATTTCAAATAATTTGCAACCAAAGCGATGAGCGGGTTTTTGATATTTGCTACGATGGAATTTCCGAGGCTTTTGCCGAAAATAACTGCAATCAAGCCGAGGTCTATGGCCTTACTGCCGAGGAAAAACTTAGTAAAACAAAAGCAAAAATGCAGGAGGCAGGGGTAGATTTTTTGCTGGTTACAAATCCTGAAAACATCTGCTATTTGCTTAATAAACGAGGGGCAGATAACAAATACACTCAAACAAAGGCCTGTTTTATGTTGATTTCGGCGGAGGGGGCGTGCAAAATTTACGATAATCAAAATTTATACAACTTTACTGAGAACCTGCCTACAAGTGCCAAAATTGGGCTGTTTGATTGCTCTTTTTTTGTTTATAACAAAATACTTGGTGAGGGTCACATTCCAATGTTTTTAGAAAACTTTGTGGAAAAATGGATGATAATAAAAAGCGAGCAGGAGGTTAAAAATATTGAGCAAACATGCCTCTTGGATAGCAAAATTTTAACAAATTTTATTAAATGGATTAAAAAAGGCGGGTGGAGGGGACGAAGCGAGGTGAGTCTTGCCGAGGAACTTGAAAAACAAAGAGCGAAGAGCGGATTTTTTTTGCATAATAGTTTTGATACAATTTCGGCATTTGGGGCAAATGGGGCGGTGATTCACTACAAGCCACAGCCCCACAATTGCAGCAAAATTGAGGGCTTAGGCCTTTATTTGCTTGATAGCGGCGGGCAATTTAAATACGGCACAACCGATACAACTCGCACAATTTCAATAGGCAGGCCCACCAAGGAGCAAAAAATTAATTACACCCTTGTGTTAAAAGGGCATATTGCTCTTGCTTGCGCGGTTTTTAAAAATGGCACAAGCGGGGCCGAGCTTGACATTTTAGCGCGGCAATTTTTGTATGAGCAAGGCAAAAATTACTCTCACGGAACCGGCCACGGTATAGGCTATTGCCTCAATGTGCATGAGGGCAAGGGGGTTGGAATTAGCCAAGGGGCAACCCTGCCGTTGCAGCCCGCAATGTTAGTTTCAAACGAGCCAGGATATTACAAAAATGGTGCCTACGGCATTCGCCTTGAAAATATGATGCTTGTTGAAAAGCATCCATTACACCAAAATTTACACCAAGATTTTTTGCGTTTTCGCATGCTAACATTTATCCCCTTCGACAAAACCTTAATTGAAACCTCCCTCCTCACCAAAGCCGAAAAACTTTGGCTAAAAAATTATCATAAAAAATGCGTTTGTTGATGGAGTGGTTAAGCCCCCTCCCTGAGGGAAGAGGGGCGAAGATAATTAGGGCGTGAGGGCTTTTAAAAAGGCATTGTCATTCCCGCAAAAGTGGGAATCTAGTAAAACATTGTATTCTTGTCCCTCTCTCGCCTTGGCGGAGAGGGTGCCTTCGCCATTAGGCGAAGGGGTGAGCGGTTTGAAAAAACATTGCAACAATTAACAAGATCCTGACTTTTGTCAGGGTGGCAGATGTGCGGGAATGGCGAAAAAAGCAAATGGTTAGCAGCCGCTTGCGGTGAAGTATTCAACAATTTTGGTGAGTTTGGTGGAGTTGGAGGATTTAATTAGCAAAAATTTGATGTTGTTTTTGTTAAGATGCTCGTTAATTGCAGAGATATTTTGCGGCTCTAAAAGTTGCTGATGGTTTGCAAAATAAAACAGATTATTGCTCATTGTTTTTGCAAGTTTTTTGTGTAGGTGGAGCATTCTATCACCCACGAGTGCAACAAAATTAGGGGTGGTTTTTAGTATGTGCTCGGCTAGGTCCTCGTGCATTTTAATTTCCTCAGGGCCAAGTTCTAGCATATCGCCCAAAATTACCCCGCAGGAATTGTTTTGTAAAAGTTGCAGATTTTTCAGGGCATTTTTCATTGAAGTGGGGCTGGCGTTATAGCTTTCGTCTATAATTGTAAGTTCGTAATTTTGGGCAAAGCCCTTAACCCATTGCCCGCGGCCCTTGAGATGGGTTCCGTTAAAAAATTCATCAAAATTAATTTTTGCAAAAAATTGCTTATTAATTTTAATTCCCAGTATTTTTAACGCCTGCAAAACAAGCAACAAATTTTGCAAATATTGCTCCGTTATTGGCCTTGAAAGGGCAATGGAGGCAATTGTAAAAATGCCGCATTTTATGTTAAACATTGTTTTTTGCTCCGCAACATTATATTTTGCAAGGCGAAATGAGGGGTGGCGAATTTTGTTTTTATGCTCCGCGGCAATTTGCTTTAAAGTAGAAAGATGGCTAATGTTTTGCGGAACAATTGTTAAGGGGGTGAGCTCAATGCACTCGCCTTTTGCAAAGGCAATTTGCTTGGTGGAGGAAAAATTTTGCAGATGACTTTCCCCAATCGCAGTAATAATTGCAATATGCGGATGGGCAATGTGGGTTAGGTGTTTAATTTCAAGGGGTTTATCCATTCCCATTTCTAGCACAACAAATTGTGCCTCAATGGGAGATTGCAAAATTGTATAAGGCAAGCCAATATGATTGTTGTAATTGCCGTGTGTTGCATAGCAAGACACCCCGAGTTTTTCAAGGCAAAATTTTGCAAAATTTTTAGTTGTGGTTTTGCCAACGCTGCCGGTAATTGCAAGCACTTTTGTGCCATGATTTTTGTAATACAAAATTTTATCCTTTGCAACTTTACTAACCGAAGTTAAAATATCCTCATCAAGGCAATAGATTAAATGCTTTTCAAGGGTGACATCAGTAGTTTTGTAGCTATTTTTTACAATGCAAAAAGCAGCACCTTGACTAATTGCCTGCTCAATATAGCTGTGACCGTCCTGTTTTTGGTCGCTTCCGTTAAGAGCAATAAATACATCGCCTTGTTTTATAAGGCGGGTATCGAAGCAAAATTTGCCGCAATGTTGCAAGGCAAATTGCAAATTAAATTGATTTGTGTTATAGTTTTGCATATTTTAATTAAGCAATTTCGGTTTTGATAGATATTGCATGAACATCATGTGCCAAATTTTCCAAGGCATCAATAATTTTGCGATGCCTTGCAATGTGGCTTAAAGCGACAAAATGTGCCGATTTTACCGTAATTTGCCAATGCTCGTTATCGGCAACTAGGGGCTTTACCGCTACGGTATAGCCATTTTCTTCGTTAATTGAATTTTTTGAAAGCATTGTTAAAAGCTCATCCTTAGTTGCAGGCATAATTTTAAGTAATAATTATACTAATAGATACATTAACTCCTCGTATTCTCGTTTGGAGAGGGAGTATTTTTGCAAGTTTTCATCCAAATTAGATGTAAATGACTCAAACCATTGGCTTTGTAGCCCGTTTTTTGCAATGTCCTTCAGTAAGGCATTTGCCGTAGTAGATATTACGCTGCTGCCAATAATGTGCTTGCTAAATGCCCCCGCGGCAAATGGGCACCATTTTTGCACAATTTTAAACATTATTTGTGCGTATTCGCGAATTTCGTATTGAGCATGCGGATGCAAACGCAAATTTAAAAAGTGCAGCAAATTGTGCAAATCAATTTTCCAATACCATTCGGTGTAAAAATTTAGTGTTAAATTTATGCGGGCAAGTTCCCTTGCTAGATTGTGGCTGTTTATCATATCTTCGTAATTTTGGTAACAAGTTTGTGCATCCTGCTGCAAAATTTGCATAACTTTTTGAGCCTGCTCGGGGCTTAGGGTTTTGCCCCTGCCTTGTTTGTTATCGGTAGATTGCACCGAGATGTTTTGCGGGCTTGGAATGTAAAAATCCTGCGGCAAAATAGAATACCTCGCCGAAACTTCGTTAACATTGGCGGTGCGATGTCTAATCCACTGGCGGGCAATAAAAATTGGCAATTTGATATGAAATTTAACTTCGCACATTTCAAGCGGGCTAGTGTGTTTGTATTTTACTAAATAGTTAATAAGTGCCTCATCCTGACGCTTAGTTTTCGTGCCATCCCCGTAGGAAACCCTCGCCGCCTGAACTATTGCCTCATCGCAACCCATGTAGTCAATTACTCGCACAAAGCCTTTGTCTAGCACGGCAAATTTTTCGCCTAAAATATCGTCCATTGCGGCAACGCTCGCCCTTGTAATTTTCATCATTAAAACACAAATATACTGCAAATACATAACAACCATACACCCCATTTTTTTATTTTAAAGTAAATTTTTATTTTTTTTTACCGCCGCGTTGTTAAAACAAATTCCCGCCTCCATATTCTTGTCATTCCCGCACAAGCGGTAATCTAGGATGATATTACATTGTTTTTTAAAGGCCGCATCCAACTTTCCCTTTAAGGGAAGGAAGACGACGAAGTCGGCAGGTGGGGTCAAGCTACCCTTTTGTATATAGTTCCTAAAAAAATCAGCAAATAAATGTTGACAAATAAATTTAATAAAATATTGTTTTGTTTGTTGATTTTGTCTTGATATTTTGCGGATATATATATTGTTTTAAAAGATATGAAAATTTTTAAAAAAGTTGCAATTACTGCGGTGATGACTATTTTTGCTGTATTGCTTTGCGGGCAAAGGGCGGGGGCTTCGTATTTGCTGGGCTCCGTGCAAAGTTATGTGGGGGCTGGAGTTTCGGGATATTACGATGGAAATTCCCAAAGTGCAGTTTCCAACAAAATGGCAAACTATAAAGGAATCGTTGGTCTGCGTCTTTTAGGTCTTGTAAGCGTTGAGGCCGAATACTCTCAGTTTAATCTAACTTCGTCTCAAGTTGCTGGCGTGCAAAATTTTGATGTATCCAACACTGGCTTTAATTTACTGCTAACGCCGCCATTGCTACGAATTTTTGGCAATGGGCTTGAGGGTATTGTTGGGGTTGGTTTAAACCAAAACCGCTACACAAACAACGCAAGCGGACAGGTTTATAAGCGAGACATTCCCAAGGCAATTTTTGGCCTTCGTTTTATGGTTTTTAACAAACTTGCAGTTTTTGCCACCAGCGAATTTATGACAAAACAACCCCAAATGGCAACCGAAAAATACGCCCCAATTGTTTTAACCACTGGGGTAAATATCTTTTTTTAAAAATTATCGTGGAATAGTTTTGATTTATTTCAATGGAGGAAATTTATAACATTATTTCCTCTATATGTGAAAGTGGTGATTGTAGACAAACTATAATTAAAAACCCTAATTGCGAAGGGCATTTGCAATTTTTTGAGGCTTACTTAAAAAAATATTCAATACCCAACGCACACAATTATATTGAATATAACCAAGAAACTCTCAATGCCATTGATAATNTTAAATGCAAATCTTTTTATTATGATTAGTAGAAATATTAAATGAAAAAAATAATACCTACATCAATCATCTCGCTTTGCATCTCTGGTTCGATTGATGATAATTTTAGCACCCGTTTTATTTCAATGTTATTTCCCGTCCCTCAAACAAATATAATAAAAATAACTGACTTTGGCTTAGTAGAAAAACTTAGCAATACAAAAAATGCCTGTAATCTTAACATTACAATTGAGGATAAAAAGGGGGTTGTAAAAAATATTTGCGACATTAGGGATAAAAATGGCAATAGCCTTGAGGATGTTAAAAATGTTAATGATAACTTTGATCGTATATTTCATGATTTTATATATCAATTAATAGGCATAAATGCTGCTAGAATTAACGACAAAGAAATTCAAAAGTTGTTTATAACTTTTTCTAAATTGCAATGTCCAAAATAATTCTATCCATAGAAACCTCCTGCGATGAAACATCCATTGCAATTGTTAAGGAAGCCCAGCTTAGTGGGGCAGGGGGGGCGGAGGGGTTTGAGGAGCCGAAAATTTTATCGATGCAAACTTATTCGCAAATTGAAAAGCATTCTTCTTTTGGCGGGGTAGTGCCGGAGCTTGCGGCGAGGGAGCATATTGAAAAAATATCAGCCCTTACAAAACTTTGTCTCGGCGAAAGCAAAATACAGGCAAGCCAAATTGATTACATTGCAGTTACAACCTCTCCGGGGCTTATGGGGGCTTTGCTTGTTGGTATTGTTTTTGCCAAGGGTCTTTCGGTTGCCTTGCAAAAGCCAATTATTGAGGTGAATCATTTAAGCGGTCATATTTTTACAACCTATTTAACGCACGGCCTGAGGGAAAAATTTTATTGCCTGTTGATATCTGGCGGGCATTGCCAAACAATTAGACTTGAACACTTTAACAACAAGCAAATTGTTGGGCAAACTATTGATGATTCGGTTGGTGAGGCTTTTGACAAGCTTTCTAAAAAGCTGGGGTTTGGCTATCCGGGCGGCCCAATTGTGGAACAAACTGCCCTAGCGGGTAATCCGCTTGCTTATCCTTTTAAAATACCGATGCAAAAAAATAACGATTACGATTTTTCATTTTCGGGCCTCAAAACCCATTTTTTAAATATCATTCAAAATAATCAGCTGAGCGAGGCGGACATTGCAAATTTGTGTGCATCTTTTCAAAAAGTTGTTGCCGATATTTTAATTAACCGCACACTAAATATGATAGCCGCCGATGGTTTTGCTTACAAAAGCCTTGTAATTTGCGGTGGGGTTGCTGCAAATAAATACATTTTTGCTCGCTTTAAGGTAGAAATTGAGGAAGAACACGGCATAAAAATCATCACCCCCCCACTAAAACTATGCACCGACAACGCCGCCATGATAGCCGCCGCCGCCCTTGTGAGTTTAAAATATACTTAATTGGCTGCATTTTCAAGCTTTTCTTTGTCATTCCCGCACCCTGCTTGTCATTCCCGCGAAGGTTTGAATCTAGGAAAACATTATAATATTTTACTGGATTCCCACTTTCGTGGGAACGACAACCTTGCCTCGCTTACTGGCAAGCGAGGCATTCGTCTTGTTGTGGGGTGGAAAATGTTAGACTGGGGGTTTGTGGAACGGAGGGGGACTCGTTGATGTTCATTTTGATGGGGCCGCTAAGGACGGGGTTGGAAATTTGATCCGCCCGCTGAATAGACCTGCTACGGCAATAATACAGGCTTTTTACACCTTTTTTCCACGCATCAAAATGAATTGTATGCAGCGTGCCCTTGGAAACATTTCCATAAAAAAACAAATTGGTGGACTGCGCCTGACACACAAAATCTGTGCGGTCGGCGGCGTGCTCAACAATCCAGCCTTGATTAATTTCAAAGCTTGTTTTAAAAACAGCCTTTTCCTCGGGGGTTAAAAAATCAAGATGTTGCACCGAGCCATCGCCAGTGGCAATTGAAGACCAAACATCGGTGTTATCCTTGCCTTTTTGCTGCAAAAGTTTTCGTAAATGTTTGTTTTTTACAACAAAAGACCCGCTCATAGTTTTTTGCGTAAAAACATTGGCGGCGTAAGGCTCAATACCCGGGCTAGACTCCCCACAAATGTTAGAAATGCTAGCAGTTGGGGCAATTGCCATTTTGTTTGAAAAACGCTCCATAATGCCAAGTTCGGCGGCATCGAGGCAGGGGCCTTTTAGCTCGGCAAGTTTTTTTGAGGCTAAATCGCAGGAAGATTTTATATGCTTAAAAATTCGCTTATTCCACGATTTTGCCATAACGCCCTCAAATGGAACCATCTGGCTTTGCAAAAACGAGTGAAACCCCATCACCCCCAGCCCAACGCTTCGCTCGCGCATGGCAGAGTATTTGGCTCTTGCCATTCCGTTTGGTGCCTTGTTGATAAAATCCTGCAAAACATTATCCAAAAAGGCCATGATGTCGGGGATGAAGTTTTCGTCTTTTTCCCAGTCCAAATAATACTCCAAATTGAGCGATGAAAGGCAGCAAACCGCCGTTCGCTCCTTGCCTTGATGGTCAAAGCCTGTTGGCAGAGTAATTTCGCTGCATAAATTTGAGGTTTTAACTTTTAGCCCAAGTTTTTTTTGATGCTCCGGCAAGGCCTTGTTAACATTATCAATAAACAACAAATAAGGCTCGCCTGTTTCAACGCGGGCGGTTAAAATTTTTATCCAAAGATCTCTTGCAGATATTGTGCTTACAACCACACCATCAATAGGGCTGAGCAAATTCCACTTGCCGCCTTGCTCCACGGTCTTCATAAAGGCATCGCTAAGCACAACGCCGTGATGAAGGTTTAGCGAGCGACGATTTGCATCGCCAACGGGGCGGCGAATATCAACAAATTCCTCAATTTCTGGGTGGGTATCGTTTAAATAAACCGCAGCAGAGCCACGGCGAACGCTACCTTGGGATATGGCAATTGCCATGGAGTCCATAACTTTAACAAATGGCATAATGCCCGAGCTTGTACCCTTGTTGCGAATTCTCTCCCCAATTGCGCGCACATTACCCCAATAGCTGCCTATTCCCCCGCCATTTGAGGAGAGATAAATATTTTCGCTGTAAAGAGTGTTTATACTTTCAATGCTGTCCTGCACCTCGTTTAAAAAGCACGAAATTGGCAAGCCTCTGTCGGTTCCTCCGTTGGAAAGAACAGGCGTTGCCGGCATAAACCACAATTTAGAAATGTAGTTGTAAAGCCTTGTTGCATGCTCGTTATTATCGGCATAGTAGCTTGCTACACGCCAAAATAAATCCTGATAATCCTCCCCTTTTAGCAAATACCTTTCTTGCAGAGTGGTTTTGCCGAAGGTTGTTAACAAATCATTACGCGAAACATTAATACTACACATTGCAATTAACTTACTAATATTAGAACAAACATATACAAAAAACCCTACCCTCCTTTATTTTGTGTTTCCTTTACATTTGTCGCTTTCGCAACCTTCCCTCTCACTCACCTCTTTTTTCTTTTTCATTCCCTTAACCTCTTCTATCATTCCCGCGAAGGCGGGAATCCAGTTAAATATTACAATACAAATTACATTACTTTTTTACCACTTTTGATAAGCTTTTACTATCATTACTTAGCTCCTCAATGCTAAAATTTTTAAACAAACGAAAGCATATAATACCAATGATAATTCCAAGGCCAATAAACACGTAGGCAATTAAATCCATAAATTTATAACAAATTAATAAGTTTTTTTATTTTTATTTCCACAGCGGAGGACATTACAAACATAAAAATTGTAAATACAACGGTAACGCATTGAATTATTTGATGTAGTGTATTTATATTTTTTAAAAACCATGCAACGGTTGTTATTCCGCTGGCAAATAAAATTATTAAATAAACACGAAAAACACTTAATGTTTCCTTAATTTTGTCGGCATTCATAATTTTAAAACACTTTTTTAAATACTTTTCAAATACACTTGAAAACACATTTGAAAGCAAATTGTTTTAAAATGCAATAAAAATATTTCACAAAAACGCAAATATTTTTCTTGACAATACAATTTGTGTAATTATGTGGGGTGAGGGTCTTAGATGAGCTTAGAGGCGAGATGGAGAGAGGGTTGCTTTGGATGTGTTAAACTCGTTAAGCTTTTTATTGTCTTTCGTTAATAGTTTATTCAAAAGATTCTCTTCTTTGTTAAGGAAGGCTTCGCTTATCTTACTTTCTTTGTGTTGCGTTTGTTGATTTAGTGCTTCTTGCAAAATTTTATCACCCATTTTGTCGCCCAACAAAAGATTTAATAAGTTTGTAATATTATTTATTGCGGAAGGCAATACACTTTGATTTTTACGAGCCGCATCAAGGTATTTTAGTATTATTTCACTGTCGTTATTCAATTTGTTATGAGAATGTAATTCGCTTATTAACAAGCCCAAATCCGTAATAAATTTGTCATGGTTGCGTATTACAGACTGAGGGTTGTATTTGGGGGAAGATCGATTTAACTCTTTACTCATAACCTTTAAAATAAAATTTAAAAAAAATTTAAAAAAAAGCTTGACAAGTATTTTTTACCATTTATACCAATTTTGTAAAATGGGTTAAATACTGCAACTTTTTTAAACTTACAATACAAACACATTATCAATCACTATTTTTAAAAAGTCAACAAAATTCGCATTTTTTTGCATTCGCCCCCCGTCATTCCTGCGAAGGCGGGAATCTAGGAAAATATTGCATTGGTGTCCCTCTCCCCTTGCGGGAGGTCGCCACAAAAAATATCACAAAAAACTTGCAAACAAAAATATAAAATTGTATATTTGGCAATTATATAGTGTGTAAAAATATGCAAAGTGACAATATAAAGGAGGTAAAAAAAGAGGTGAGAGAGGGCTCTGGGGGGGCGGTTTTTATTTTGGCTTCGTCCTCAAGGTCTCGCTTGCAATTGCTTGAAAAAATTGGCTACAAGCCAATGGCAACAATTTCGCCAGAAATTAACGAAACGCAATTTAGAGGCGAAAAACCACGCAATTTGTGCACCCGCCTTGCAAAACAAAAGTGTTTTGCGGCCTTTGAGCTTTTAAAAACTCAGCATTCTGTTTTGGAACTTTTACAAAAGCACAAATCAATTGTTTTGCTAAGTGCCGATACAGTTTGCGCCAGCGGAGCAAAAGTGCTGGACAAAGCACTTAACGACAACGATGTTAAAGCCTGCCTTGAGGCTTTAAGCGGTAAAAATCATAGCGTTTTTACTTCTATGTGCGTTTTGCAAATTAGGGCGGAGGGCTTTGATGGTTCCTTTTTGCAAAATCAGGATGCGCTTAACCCCAACATTAAAAAATACAAATTTTACAATTTGTCAAAAAATTTGCCTAGTTTTTTAAAGTTTTCCCAAATTACAACGCAAACTCGTATAAAATTTAAAAAATTAAGCCCAGCAGAAATTGAGCATTTTGCAGCCTCCAAGCAGGGCATTGGCAATGCCGGCGGTTATACAATTGGCGGACTTGCAGAAAGTTTTTGCATTAACATTAACGGGTCTTTTTCCTCAGTCATTGGTCTTTCCACCTACAACGCCAGCAAATTACTCACTTCCAGCGGGGTGAGGCAGTGGCTTTAAATTGGTTAGACCTCTTGCATAACCTTATTTTATTCAAATAAAATAAGGGCTTTTGAGATTACAAATTTGAAAGCTTATCCAGTTTTGTTACTTTATTTTGTTTTTCAGTAGCCATCGCCCCGCTGGCGGGCTTTGCCCGAACTCCTACATAAGGGTCGCGAGCGAAAACATGTCCTGTGAGCAGGCAAACTTTTTTTGTCGCTTACGACAAAAAATGATACTAACAACACAAAATTTTTAATCAAAATAAAATTATAGAATAAAAAATGCTTGTAAAATAAGGCTAGAATGGTGGTTATGCAAGAGATTAATTTTATCTCGCGGCTACCCCTCTATCACAAAATTAATGGGGATGAGGATTTTTGCGGTTTGGGGAGGTTTTTGCCCCGCGGGATGAGGGTTATCTTGGGTTTCGCCCTGCAAAAGATCCTGAGTATTGATTTTTGCTGTGTTTTGTATTGCATTAAACCGCCATTTTGAGATGGTGTTTTTTGCGGCCAAATTTAGTATTTCATGTCCGCTAGATTTTGCAACAACGGCTATCTTAACCACCCCAGTTTCAACAAAAACCTCTGCCTCAATTTCCACAAGCCCCTCCAGCCCATTTTGCAAGGCAAATGGCGGGTAGTTGGGGGCGGGATTATTTTGCGACCCAAGCAAATAACTAACCAAAGCAGAATTTTGCTTGGAAGTTTGGTTGGAAACGTCTTCACTTTGTTTTTCTGGAGTGGGCTCGCTTTTTTTTGCAAAATTTGGGGCATTGCTGTTAAACATTTTGTAAGATTTTTCGTTAAAACTAACAACACTCACCTTAATTGATTTTATTACAAAAAGCGATTTTTGCAAAGCAAGGGAGTAATAATTTTGAACATCCTTATTAAAAAACCCCCCAATAAAAACAAAAAAAAGTAGATGCAAAACCAGCACAAACATTGTGCAAATTGCCTTTTGCAGCAGCCTTTCGGCAAATCTTTTGGCAAGGCTTTCGTCATACTTTTTGTTATAAACCTTACGCGGCATTTATAAAATATTAAAATAAAATATTAAATTGTATTTGTAAATCTACATTCCTGCCTCAACCATCTTTTATTTAGACACCTTCCTCCGCCATTTCCGCGAAGGCGGGAATCTAGAATGATATTGCATTATTTTACTGGATTCCCACTTTCGCGGGAACGGCAAAACACAAATAGAACAACAAACCTGAACGATTCCACGCCCCATCAAAAAAATTAACAAACAGCTCTACATTAGAAACTCGTTTTTTAGCCATAGCAAATCGCAAAACATATCCTTTTTTTTGAAGGGGCTGCGAAGCAAATACGAGGGATGATAAACCGCCGTTGTCTTGATGTTTTTGCTGCCAATTTGCACGGTAAAACTTTGCTTTCGCGCCTTAGATATACTATCGAACCCCGTCACCGCCTTCAAGCTAACGCCGCCAATGCAAATAATGTGGGTTATGTTGCTAAGCTCCACAAGGCGAGTGATAAACGGTCTGCAGGCTTCAATTTCATCATCGCTGGGGGCTCTGTTAAGTGGGGGGCGATAGAAAACTGTGTTGCTAATTAAAAAATCAGATTCCCGATGCAAATTAATTGCCTTAAATGCCTCCATTAGCAATTTTCCGCTGCGGCCGCAAAATGGCACTCCGCTGGTGTCCTCCTCCTCGCCTGGTGCCTCGCCAATTAGTAAAATATTGCTTTGCAATGCCCCATCGCAAAAAACCGTTTTTGTGGTTTGCGTTTTTAAGTGGCAACCTTCAAACTTTTCAACTTCCTGCATCAAGCTTTCAATATTTTTCACCTCAGATAAATCAATAATAATGTTGTTTTTTGGTTTCGGTTGGCTTTGAGTGACGCTATCCATATTGGCAATTTCATCCCTAACATGTGGCATTGGAGTGGGTTTTTGAATTGCTTGCTGGATTGCCTTATGGGTTTCCACTTGTGGTAGAGCAGGGGGGTGGATAACGGCTCCATCGTAGCTAGGGTAAAAAGAGGTTAGGTAATCCGCCTCAAAAACCGCAAAATAATATTTTAAATACTCCGCCAGTAAATAACTTGTTTTGTGATTTTGCTCATTTGTGCCTTCTGCATTTTTTGCCTTCTGGCTTATTTGTTGACCTTCGCTATCAATTCCCTCGGTCATTCCTTCTATCGCCATTCCTTCTATCATTCTATTAAAATAAATTTAATTATATGATACATATAATTTTTTACTTGTCAACTTTTTGATATTTTTTTTGTTTTTTGTCCCCAGCTTTACCAAATATTATACTTTCCCAAAAAAACACTTGTAAAAAAAATAATGGATCAATATCTTTTTACTTGAAGTGGATACAACAATGACAATGTTTTTAAGGTAAGGCTAGCCCAACTAACTAGATTTCCCCCTGTGCGGGATGAGGGGGGGAAGGGACGGTGGCACGATAACCCCTAGTTGCTATCCTTGTTGGCTTTAAAGGCGGAGTGGAAGGATTTTGCGGGGCGTTTATCGCCAAATCTATCGCTTGAAGGCTTATCAAACGAGCGTTTGCTTGCACCAAACGAGGAAGATGAACGCTCGCCGCGAGGGGATCTATCGTCACTTTTGAAACCATCCCTTTGTGGATTTTTTAGAGGATTTTGCCCAAATGAGGAGCCAGAGTCCTCGCGGTTGCTTCGCCCGCCTGAGTATCCGCCTTCTCTGCGTGGGCCAGAGCCAAATGCCCCATCAACGCCGCCGCTTCTGCCGCGGCCAAAGGACGAAGACCTGTTGCCTCCGCCAAAGCTTCTTGAAGTGGATGGTCTTGAAGTGCCGCGAAATGGAAAGTCAAACTCAACGCCTAGTTTCTTTTTTATTTCCATACAAACAACGGCGTCGCTTGCGTTAATAAAATTAACAACCGAGCCATCCATGCCAGATTGACGGTTTGTGCGTCCAATACGGTGAATATACTCATCAAAGCTCATTGGCATATCAAAGTTTATAACATGTTCAATGTGCGGAATGTCAAGTCCACGAGCAACAACATCGGTTGCAACTAGGATACGAAACTTTTTAACACGAAAATTTGCAATTGTGCGGTTTCGTGTTTGTTGGCGGCAATCGCCGTGAATGTAGTCCACGCTAAATTCATCCTCCTTTAGGCGGTCCACTATGCCTTCAACGCTGCTTTTTGTTTTTACAAAAATAACGGCGCTGCCTTCGGTGTTTTGTAGGGTGTCCTTCAATACTTTGTATTTGTCGTTAAGGCCAGAGGCAACGATAAATTTTTGTGGAACATTTGCAGTTTCTTTTTGCATATCGGCGTGATTTACATTTGTAACAAACTTTGCATTTTTTAAATAACGCATTGCAAGTCGTTCAATTTTTTGTGGAATTGTAGCCGAAAACATTAGCTTTTGGCAAGTGGATGGCAGGCTTTTAAACATCTCCTCAATTTGCACATCAAAGCCCATATCTAACATTCTATCGGCTTCGTCCAAAATTGCGAAGGCCATTTTGTCAAGTTTTAGGGTGCCTCTTTGCAAGTGATCGTTAATTCGGCCCGGGGTTCCAATAATAATTTGTGGGTTGCGAGCTAGGGTATCAATTTGCTTATCCATATTTTCGCCCCCGATAATTAACACATAGTAAATGCCAAGACCTTTACAAATATCGCTAATTACTTTTGAAACCTGAGTTGCAATTTCTCGTGTAGGGGTAGAAATTAACCCGCGAGCATCCTTGTTTTCCATTAATTTTGCAATTAAGGGAGCACAAAATGCGAGGGTTTTGCCGCTTCCTGTTTTTGAAGAAGCTAGCAAATCGTTGCCGTCCAAAACATACTCAATTACATCGTGCTGAATTGTTGTAGGCTCGTTAAAACCAACACGCACAAGTGCCTTAATTAAGTTTTCGGGCAATTTAAATTTGCTAAAACCGCAATCGGCAACTTGCTGCGGGGTAATGCCATCGTTAATGTTGTCAAAATTTTCAGGCTCGCGTGGTGGGCGTTGAGTGAATGGTCTGCGGGTGAAATTTCCGCCTTCGCCTCCCCTTCTAAATCCGCCGCTGCGTGGGGGTCTTGCCGAAAAAGGACGCTCACCGCTGCGGGTGTTTGATCTTGCCGGACGAGATTCGTTTGTGTTTCCCGTGGTATTTTCTGTAGTGTTACTCATAATTTTAATCTAAACAAATATAATAATACAAATATGCAAACCTCAACTCTATTAAATGAGATATGATATTAGACCCCTCCTATAACCCACTTTTTACTTTATCTTTATTTTAAAATTTTTCTTCACCTTGCTCGTTTATCAACATAAAGTCGCATGGCTCATAAAAATATTTTAAAAAAATATTTTGTAAAAACAGATTTTAGAAGAGGTCTATTGTAAAATCATAAAAGTTTAGAGTAAAAGGTGCACACAAAAGGTGCAAATAAAGCGTAAATAAAGCACGCAAGCAAAAATAAATAAATTAAATATCAATAAAACATTAATATTTACAATGCCGCCTAAGCCGCCCTCACTAAATTGCCTGATAATAATGGCTTTTTATGTTAATTAAAAGAACTGACCTAACTATTTATTCACAAAAATTTATTCACAAAAACATCTTGCATCATTTTTTATTAATTGTCAAACAAAAAAAAATTATTTTTATTGAAATCAAAAAAAATGCTATTACATTATAAGTAGTTGTAAAATAAAAATTTTATATGTTATTATGATTATCAAAAACATAGCAAATATACTTACACTTACAAGGCTTTTTGCCTGTTTTGTAATTTTTGCGATCTATGTTAGCAAATATATTTACTGGGCGGAGGTTTGCTTTGTGCTGTTTGTTTTTGCAGCATTGAGCGATTATTTTGACGGATATTTTGCCCGCAAACACAAGGCACAATCTAATTTTGGCGTGTGTTTTGACCCTATCTGCGACAAAATTTTTGTATTAGCAATGTTAATTTTGCTTTACAACATTAGCTCTTGCGGATTTTTTGTGTTATTTTTAATTGTGGGACGAGAGCTTTGGGTCTCGGGAATTAGGGAGTTTTTAGCCCCTAAAAACATCTCCATGCCCGTTAGCAAGCTTGCAAAATACAAAACGGGATTTCAAATGAGTGCAATTGGTATTTTGCTTTTTTATCAATCTGGGGTGTTTCAAAAATTGCTGTATTTAAATATTTATAGCAGCAAATTTTTTGACTGCCTACCAATTTTAGGCACGCTTGCCTTGTATATTGCAACGGCAATTACAATCTACACTGGATGGCTCTACACTAGGGTTTTAATAAAATATTTATAATTACATTGATATGAATATTTCTAACGAAGTTTCTAGTGAAATTTGTAGCGAAGTAGCAATTACTGCCTCCGCAATTGAGCGGATAATATCGGTTTGTAATCGTAAGGACACAGAATTGGGGAGTAAGACTCATCACTTTTTGCGTTTTTCGGTAAATTCGGGCGGGTGTTATGGGTTTTCCTACATTTTTAAATTTGAGAGCGAGCTAAAACCCGATGATCTTGTTATAAAAAACGAGCAGGGAAGGGTGGTTGTTGCCCTTTCGCCAAAAATTATAAAGTTTGCAAAAGGTGCCGTGCTAGATTTTGTTGAGGAAATTGCCTCTAGCTATTTTACTGTGGTATCCAACCCCAATTCAGCCGGCGGCTGTGGCTGTGGTAACTCATTTAGTTTGGCTGGGGTAGAGTAGGGTCAAGTTCAATCAAGCTTGCCATTCCCGCACAGGCGGGG
>JGI12421J11937_10000081_pt1 | contig 31409 bp, 30 predicted proteins | sample LakErihyJuly2011_2_FD_11937 | JGI IMG/M metagenome (IMG submission 11937)
TTTTGGGCATTTGCAATTGCATGTAATGCAACTGTGGTTTTACCTGATGATTCTGGGCCGTAGATTTCAACTACTCGACCACGTGGCAGGCCGCCAACGCCGAGTGCGATATCTAATGCAACTGAGCCAGTTGGAATGACCTGCATAGCAACAGCTTTGCGGTCTCCCATTTTCATTACCGATCCTTTACCGAACTGACGCTCGATTTGGGCAAGGGCGGTATCTAGGGATTTAGCACGATCACTAGATCGTTTATCTTCTTTTTTATCTTCTTGTGGTTCTCTATTTGCAGAGGCCATAGTTGATTTGTTTCCTTTCATCTCCTTGACCAGCTCTTGGTTTTTTCAACTCCAGTAGCGAGGTCATATTGTTCAGTCCAGAAGGTACGGAAGATCACTGACGGCTGGCGTGTGATGCCAGCGGAACTGTGGAACCGCTCTGGTTGGGCAGGCTAATTGTATCGAACAACTGTTCGAAAGGGTAAAACCGGGCTAGGACACGCCGTTATCTGTACTTAGCCGGCATCGAAGGGTTATGGCGGATGACCGCCTTCCAAATCTCATCCGGCTCCATACCAATCTCAATCGCAGCGTTAACGCTTATGCCGCCAAGCTCGGAGTGGATGATATCTCTGGCATAGGTATCTGAATCTGGAAAGTAATCTGCTAATCGAGACCTTAGCTCTGAAATGCGCATTTTAAAAAACTACTAGCTAAATAGGGTGGCAGATAATCGCTTTGATTGCTGCAATGACTCCTCTTGGGTAATTGGCGATGGGATCTGACCAATTAACCAGCGAAGAATTACCCCAAGGGTTGCTGAGTCTGCGCCAAAAACCTTTGCAATCCCCTGATGGACTAAAACCCAGGTTGGATGAGGTGAGATAGTTACTAACTTTGCAATATCTAGTGGATCACTCTGCACTAATTTGCGAAGTGCGCCATCTTGGGAGATCTCTTTGGAAAGTAGGTATAAAGCATCAGTCCTTGAGGAAGCGCTAAGAGCGAGATCGGTCAATCTAATTACTTCAGCTTCAACTAGGCACGCCATCATTTCGGCTTTGTCGGCGAATTGATTATAAATTGTGGCTTTTGAAACCTGCGCTCGCAGTGCGATATCTGCAATATTAGATTGGTAATTTCCAACCTCAGCAATTACCGCCTTTGCACCTTTAAAGATAGCTGCGCGAGATTTGTTGCTGGTAAGAGTTTGGCGGGCGTAAAGTGGTGCCGCCGGCTCGGCTGACAATTTAAGCTGCGGTCTCTACCACTTGCAAAGTCGAGATTGTTAATACTGGGGATTCGTGGTTTTTAACCACAGTGGCAACATCAACCAAGATTGTGGAAAGAGATAGATCAAGGGCTGAGCAAATTGCATTTAATAACTCACTTGATGCTTCTTTATGTCCGCGCTCAACCTCAGATAAATAACCAAGAGAAACTCGGGCGCTCTTTGCAACATCGCGAAGGGTGCGTCCTTGTTCAATCCGGGCAGCACGTAAGGTGCTTCCGATATGAGTTCGTAGAAGTATCACGGCTTAAGAATACGCTCTAGAGCTGCTAATGCGCTGGTAATAATGGCATGTCGGATCGATTCCCTATCACCGGAAAGGGTCAAGGCCACTGCAAAACTCTCTTTTTTACTAGATACCCCAACCCAGGCAGTTCCCGCTTTTTGACCATATGCCCGGCCAGGACCTGCTACCCCAGTAGTTGAGATTGCGTAATCTGTTTTTAATTTCAATCGCACTGCTTGCGCCATTGCAATTGCAATCTCCTCTGAAACTGCAGTATGTTTTTTTATATCAGCTTTACTAATTTTTAATTCAGATACTTTAATCTCATCACTATATGCAATTACACCACCTTGAAAAACCTTTGATGAGCCAGGGATCATGGTCAATTCACTTGCTAAGCCGCCTGCAGTTACCGACTCAGCTACTGAAAGAGTCAATCCTTTTTTTGTAAGTTTTTTAACAATAGATTTGGCCAGCACTTTAGAACTCACTTCTTTAAGGCCTTTCTAAAGTAATCCACGCCAGTTGAAATTGTTAAACAAATAGCAATCGCCATGAAAATATCTCGGGGAAGGTTTAAAACTGCAGGTAGTGGCAATATATAAAATCCCACCCCAAAGTTTTGAAAAAAAGTCTTAAGTTTGCCACCCTTACTTGCTGGGATTACACCCTTTTTAATCACCGCAAAACGCAAAATTGTTACAGCAATCTCTCGGATTAAAAATATTCCCGTTACCCACCAAGATAAATAGCCAAGGAGGGAGGCGCCAATCGTGGCCGTTGCAAGCATTGCTTTATCAGCAATTGGATCTAGTAGTTTTCCAAACTCAGTAATTTGATTTCGATCTCGAGCAATCTTGCCATCTAAAATATCACTTAAGCCCACGATGAAAAACAAGGTGAAGGCAATAATTCGCCAATTCTCATCATCGCCACCATTTTTAAACAAGGCATATGCGCAAAAGGGCAAAGCCACAATTCGGAAAATTGTTAGAGAATTTGGCAAGTTTGGGCGTTCAACTTTTTTCATATTACCTGCGCTATCAAATCAACACCTGCGACATCACTTACGACTGCGTCAACATACTCACCAACACGATACTTGTTTCGTGATTTCACAAAGGTTGAACCATCAACATCAGGGCCTTGATGCTCTGCTCTTCCCTCTTGCTCACCTTCATCCTCAATCAATACTGAAATCTTCTCACCGATTCGCATCTCAGAGCGTTGAGTAATTAACTCATCTACTAAAGTAGAAAGCTCTGAAACTCTTTCAGCAATTAGCTCTGGTGCAACCTTATTTGCAAGACTCTCTGCTTCAGTTTTATCCTCATCTGAGTATCCAAAAACTCCGATTGCATCTAATTGTGCCTGAGACAAAAACTCAATTAGATCCATGAATTGAGCATCACTTTCACCAGGAAAACCAACAATAAAGTTTGATCTAATTCCAGCAGTGGGTGAAAGTGCTCTGATTTGGGAGATTAAATGCAGGAATTTCTCGCCATCGCCAAATCTGCGCATACTTCTAAGCAGATCACCATTTGCATGTTGGAAAGATAGATCAAAGTAAGGAACAACTTTATCTACTGAAACCATGGCTTGTAGCAATGTTGGCCTGACCTCAGCTGGTTGCAGATAAGAAAGTCTGATTCGCTTAATTGCTTCAATTTTTGAAAGTTCAGGCAGCATTTTCTCCATCATTTTTAAATCACCAAAATCTTTGCCAAACGAGGTGGTGTTTTCGCTAACTAGATAAAGCTCGGTAACGCCATTATCTGCTAGCCACTTTGCTTCCTCAATAATTTCAGCTGGTTTACGGGAAATGAAAGAGCCCCGGAAGTATGGGATTGCACAAAATGAACATCTTCGATCGCATCCGCTAGCAATTTTTAAAGGCGCAATTGGCGCATTATCAAGTCGCTTACGAAGTACTGTGCCAATTGGATTGACCTCTTTGCCCTTGGCTATATCTCGGCTGGCAGCACGATCAACCGGTGCGATTGGAAGCAGTGTTCTGCGATCTTTTGGTACGTGGGTTTTAATCTTTCCACCCTCAATGATGGTATTTAAGCGCTCTGAAATATCTTTGTAATCATCAAAACTTAAGATGGCATCAGTCTCACTCATTTCTTGAGCAAGTTCGGTGCCATACCGCTCAGCCATACAGCCAACTGCTACCACCGCTTTAGTTACGCCATTGCCTTTAAGTGAATGAGCTTGCATTAGGGCGTCAATAGAATCTTTCTTAGCACTTTCAATAAATCCACAGGTGTTAATTACCGCAATTTCAGCATCAGCAGGATTGGTAACTAATTGCCAACCATCTGCTGCAAGTCGTCCAGCTAACTCCTCAGAGTCTGTTTCATTTCGGGCACAACCCAGAGTAACCAGCGCAACTGTGCGAGGTTTTTTCTCATTAAGGATTTTTGAACTCACTATGCGCTAAGGATACAGCGCAGGGCTTACATAACTTCTAATTTAACGAATTACAACTGCCCATTCGCATCAAAATCTAAGCGAACTACCTCACCTTCGGCTCCAGCCACTCCTAAATCTGAGCCGTTGAGATTTAACTTGACTGCGCCAGCATTTCCAATCACAGCTTTAATTAATTGTGGGTCATTAAAAGTTGCAACCTGACCTGATGAAATTTGTCCATTAAATACCTGCTCGCCATTTGCATTAGTTAGACCAATCCAACTTTTTCCACTAATGCCTGTTACAACTAAGTTAACTCCAGCTGGCGTACTAGCAGCCTCATTTTGAAAGCTCTTACGTGTTGTTGTGATTTGAGAAGTATCGACATCAATATTTGAAACATTACTTATAGCAACCTGGGCTACAAAGCCAATACTTAAAACAGCAGCTGAAATTGAAGCCAACGTTCGAAACTTTATTCGCTTTTTCTCTCTTGGCTTATCTGCAACATTGTTTTCAGCTAAACGATCGATGATCTTTCTGCCATCTTCACTCTGTGCTGCTTCAATCTCGGCAACGATTAAATCGGCGTCAAAGGAAACTGACTTAGGTGTTTTTTGATTTAAAACTTTTGTAATAGTTCTAATATGTCCGCGGGCATATGCAATACCGCCACAAATTTCAACTGAATTCATTTCTAAATCTTTAATTACCGCTGCTCGGATATTAGTTAGAGCAGAAATTTGTTCAACGGTTAACCCAGCAGCTTCTCTTGCCTGCGCTAGTGAAGATTTAGCTTCCATTTGGCTAACCAATCCTGCTTTGGGGAGTCTTAATGGTAGAACTCAGGGGCAGTAATGGACAATAATTTTTGAGAAATTTTCGGGGGTCAGCACGCTCAATTATGACTTTAGAAAATTTTCACCCATCCACTCACCCTGCCAAGTGAACTACTGGTTACCTCTAATCGACTCCAGTACATCTGGCATTTGCTCTGCATTAATCAAAACAGTTCTAGCTTTTGAACCTTCACTTGGGCCAACAATTCCACGACTTTCCATTAAGTCCATCAGTCGTCCAGCTTTTGCAAAACCAACTCTTAATTTTCGCTGCAACATNGAGGTTGATCCAAATTGAGTTGAAACCACTAATTGAATTGCTTGCAATAATAAATCTANATCATCTCCCACATCATCAGTTACTGCAATTGATTTGATTGGTGCATTTAAATCTATTCGGTACACCGGTTGTAATTGANCTTTAACATGGTTTACAACTGCTTCAATTTCACGTTCTGAAACATATGCTCCTTGAATNCGNACTGCCTTACTTGCTCCCATTGGTAGGAATAANCCATCACCTTGGCCTACTAATTTCTCTGCCCCTGGTGTATCTAAAATGACTCGTGAATCTGCCAAGCTGCTAGTTGCAAAAGATAGTCGAGATGGCACATTGGCTTTGATTAAACCAGTAACAATATCAACGCTAGGACGCTGGGTTGCAAGCACTAAATGAATTCCGGCAGCTCTTGCTAATTGTGTAATTCGCACAATTGATTCTTCAACTTCACGTGCTGCCACCATCATTAAATCTGCTAACTCATCAACTATTACAAGTAAATAAGGATATGGCTCAAGTGTTCGCTCACTGCCTGCTGGCTGGGCTACCTTGCCAGCCTTAACAGCTTTATTAAAATCATCAATATGCCTAAAGCCAAAGACGGATAAATCGTCATATCGCATTTCCATTTCACGAACTACCCAAGATAAAACATCAGCTGCCTTCTTTGGATTTGTAATAATTGGCGCAATTAAATGGGGCACGCCCTCATAATTTGTTAGTTCTACGCGCTTTGGATCGATTAAAACTAGGCGAACTTCGTCCGGAGTTGCCCGCATTAATATTGAAACTACCAAGGAATTAATCATTGATGATTTACCCGCACCAGTTGCACCGGCCACTAAAAGATGTGGCATTTTGGCTAGGTTTGCACACAAGAATGATCCTTCAACATCTTTTCCTAGTGCAATTAACATTGGGTGGGTATCACTTGATGAAACCGATGATCTAAGAACATCGCCTAAAGCAACGATTTCTCGATCTGAGTTTGGAATTTCAATTCCAACCGCTGATTTACCTGGGATTGGTGAAAGGATTCTTATCTCACCACTTGCAACCGCATATGCAATGTTTTTAGAAAGAGCTGAAATTGCTTCAACCTTTACGCCATTTCCTAACTCAACCTCATATCTAGTTACCGTTGGACCTCGCATAAATCCTGTAACTTGAGCATCAACATCAAATTGTTCAAAGACTTGTTTAAGAGCTGCCACCACAGTTTCATTAACCTTAGATTTACCTTTGCTAGCTGGCCCACTTCGAAGTAAATCAGCTGGCGGCAATTCATACTTCACATCAGAGGAAAGTAGGAGTTGCTGAGGTCTGGTGTTCTCACTCTTAACAGGCTTGCTAATCTTTGGTACCTCTTGAGTAATCTCATCAAAATCCTCAAGTTCAACCTCATAATCTAATTGCTGAGGTTCAAACTCTTGGACTAAATCCTTAACCAATGGTGATTCAAAAGGTGGGCTCTCACTAACTTCAAAATCTTCATCGACTAACCGCTCTGCTCTTCTGGCTCTGGCATTGCTGATACCAGATCGACCTAAGCTAAAGACTTTTCCAATTTGGGAGAAAACTTTTGAAAGTGGGGTCTTAGTGATTACCAGCAAGCCAAATACTAAGAAGATGAGCAAAATTGGAATAGCTAGTACTTCAGTTACTAGCGCGACTAATCCAGTTGATGCACCGTAGCCAATCCAGCCACCACCATCTCGCATTGCAGTTGCACCAGTTCCAGTTGAACCATTAATTATGTGTGATAACGATGTTGAGCTAACAACGATCAGAATGGTTCCGATCGAAATCCTTCCAATATCGGCTGAATCATCAGTTGATTTAAATAGTCGATATGCAAAAAATATGAACATAACTGGAACTATGTTTGCTAAAAGACCAACTGCCCCAAATAAGAATGAGTAAGTCGCTCTACCTAATTGGTTATTAAGATCAAACCAAACACCAGCTGCAGATATCAGGGCCAGAATAAATAAAAAGAAAGCAATGCCATCCCTTTGATGAGCTGGATCTAACTCTTTGGAGGATCTAAATATGAAACGAACACTGCTGCCAATTGCCCTTGCGATTAAACGCCATAGCCAGCCAATACCCCGCAGCAGCGGTGCAAAGAAATTAGATTTCTTTGTTGATTTTTTCTTTGCCATAAGAAGATAAGCCTAAAGAATAAGTTAATTTCAAGCCGTAATCGGCACGCACTTTGGCTAGAAAGTTAAGAAAAAAGGTTTATTAAACCTCAACAACTAACGGAATGATCATCGGCTTACGACGATGTTCCTCCCCCACCCAGCTGCCAATGGTTTTACGTACTACTTGAGATAGTTGATGCGTTCCATTAAATCCACCAGCAACTGCCTTACTTAATGCTTTTTCGATATCGCCTTTAACATCATCAAATAAAGTTTTATCCTCAGTAAATCCACGAGCATGTATATCTGGACCAGCAACTATCTTTCCGCTTTGGGAATCAATAACAACTACAACCGAGATAAACCCTTCGTCCCCTAATATTCGACGATCCTTTAGTGAGCTTTCAGTTATCTCGCCAACACTTTGTCCATCAACATAAACATAACCACAAGGTACTGAACCTGATATGTCAGCATGGCCATTTGCTACATCAATAGTTATTCCATTCTCTGCAATTACAACGTTGTGCTCAGATAAACCTGATTTCATAGCAAGATCAGCATTTGCTCTCATATGCCGCCACTCACCATGTACTGGTAAAACGTTTTTCGGTTTAACCACTTCATAACAGTGAAGTAGCTCCCCTGCTGATGCATGTCCAGAAACGTGAACCATTGCATTGCCTTTATGAACAACATGAGCGCCAAATCTAGTTAACTCATTTATCACACGATAAACAGATTTTTCATTGCCAGGAATTAGTGAAGAGGCTAAAACTACTGTGTCACCTTTGCCAACCTGGATTTCATGATCACCATTTGCGATTCTAGAAAGTGCTGCAAGTGGCTCACCCTGAGAGCCAGTACAAACTAAGACTATCTTGTCGCCGAATGTATCAATGTCTTTGTAATCAACCACTAAACCATTTGGCACTTTCAAATAACCTAAATCTTCTGCCAATTTCATATTTCGGATCATCGATCTGCCTACATATGCGACCTTGCGATTAGATTCATTAGCAGCGTTTAATACCTGCTGAATTCTGTGAACATGGGATGCAAATGAGGTAACAACTACTCTTCTTGGCGTCTTATCGATCGCCTCTTTTAATGCTGGATAGATGTCTTTTTCTGCAACAGTTAGCCCTGGCACATCCGCATTTGTTGAATCAACTAAGAATAAATCAACCCCTTCTTTTCCTAATCTTGCAAAGGTTTCTAAATCTGTCACTTTGCCATCTAATGGCATTTTGTCCATTTTAAAATCTCCAGTATGCAAGATAACTCCGGCAGGTGTTTTAATTGCAACCGCCAATGAATCTGGAATTGAGTGATTTACTGTTACAAACTCCAAAGTAAATGGTCCAACTTTTTCAACTTGCCCAGCTTTAACCTGAGTCATCGGAGCAGTTATTCTGCGCTCTTTTAACTTAGGGGCAACAAATGCAAGTGTTAGCTGAGAACCAATAATTCGAATATCACTGCGCTCTCTAAGTAAGTAAGGAACAGCGCCAATATGATCTTCATGTCCATGGGTAAGAAAAATTGCCTCGATGTCATTCATTCGATCTTTCAAGTATGAAAAATCAGGCAGAATTAAATCAATACCTGGTTGATCATCGCCTGGAAATAGCACGCCGCAATCAACAATTAATAATCTCCCCTCATATTCAAAAACTGTCATGTTGCGGCCAATTTCGCCTAAGCCGCCGAGAGCTACTATTCGAAGAGTTTTCTTAGCTAACTTCGCAGGGTAAGGCAGACCAGGATGGGGATGGTTCATCTAATTATTTTAATTTAACGCCGCCTGCTTGCAGATCAACCTTTAATTGCGCAATTTGCGCATCAGTTGCATCAACAAGTGGCAATCTTGTAAATCCGCCAGGAAGGCCCATCAAATTTAAGGCAGCCTTAGTTAATATCGCACCTTGCGTGCGGAATGTTCCAGTAAATACCGGGAGAAGTTTTTGATGCACTTCTAAGGCTTTGGCAGAATTTCCAGAAAACCAAGCATCGAGCATAATTCTTAAATCTGCGCCAACAGTATGACCGCAAACTGAAACGAAACCCACTGCTCCGACTGAAAGTAACGGCAGATTCAAAATATCATCACCAGAATAAACTGGAATGGAAGATCGTTGTATTACCCATGATGTTGCTGCTGGGTTGCCCTTAGCATCTTTTAAAGCTGCAATATTTTTATGTTCTGCAAGTTTTACAATCGTATCTGACTCAATTTCAACACCGGTGCGACCAGGAATGTCATACATCATGACTGGTAAGTCAGTGGCATCAGCCATTGCTTTAAAGTGAGCTTGGATTCCAGCTTGTGGTGGCTTGTTGTAATAAGGGGTAACAACTAATAAACCATCTGCACCTGCTTTAGCAGCACGTTGTGCTTGTTCAACTGAGTGAGATGTTTCATTATTTCCAGCACCGGCAACTATTTTTATTTTATCTCCCACAACATTGCGGACGACTTTAATTATTTGATCTTTTTCATCATCAGAAGTAGTTGGTGCCTCACCTGTTGTGCCATTTACTGCAATTCCATCATGGCCAGTTGAAACTAAATGTGCCGCAATCTTTTCAACACCAGCCCAATCAATCTCACCTGATTTTGAGAATGGAGTGACCATGGCGGTGATGAGCCGACCAAATGGTGGTGTGATTTGCATGGCTTAAGGCTACCGCTTATTTACGGAGCTATGCGGCCAGATTTTTGAAATGCTCCGTAGGTAATCGGCATTAACTTGGCAAAATCTGCTTCCATTTTCTCAGCCACCATCTCAATTTCCCGTTGTGGATATGAGGGAAAATGTGAACCTTCTCGTGCAGTTCTTAGTGAAAGAAAATTCATTAAAGCTCTTGCATTCATTGTTACATACATGGATGAGTACAAAGTTACTGGTAATACTGCTCTGGCAACTTCACGTGCCACACCTGCATCTAGCATTTTTTGGTAATTTGCGTAAGCCAATTTACAAGTTTCTTTAATTGCAGCTACTGTAATTTCAAACTGCTCTGGAGTGCCATCAACAAATGTATAAGCGCCAGCTTTACCGATCTGGACTAATTTTCGTTCTTTACTTGGAATATAAAAAACAGGCTTTAGTTCTCGGTATCTTCCACTTTCTTCATTGTATGAAGCAATTCGATGTCTCATGAACTCTCGGAAAACAAAAATAGGAGCAGAGATAAAAAAAGTCATTGAGGTATGTTCAAATGGAGAGCCATGTCGCTCTCGTGCTAAATAATTAATGAGACCTTCAGATTTCGCCGCATCGCCACCAACATCTTCTAATGACTTATCACCGGCGGTAGAAACACGTGCTGCCCAAACAACATCGGCATCACTTGCACTTGATTTAACAAGCTCTACCGACATATCGTCTCTAAAAATGATCTCATCGCTCATGGTTGCGACCCTATCTTTGGTGAATGGTGATTGGCTGGATTAAAGTGTCGGCGTGTCAATAAATCCAAACAGGAACCAGGTCGATCGCACCGCCCTTAGCGTTGCATTTACCGTAGGACTTTATGGCGCTGCCTTCGGGGCCGCTGGTGTGACTGCAGGTTTTTCTATCCTGCAAACCTGTCTGCTTTCAATCTTGCTCTTCTCAGGTGCGTCGCAATTTGCAGTGGTCGGAATTATGGGAGCTGGTGGGTCGGCAGTTAGTGCAATTGCAACTGCAACCTTGCTTGGATTTAGAAACGCACTTTACGGCCTGCAAATGGCGCCAATATTAAAAGTTAAGGGATTAAAAAGAATCCTTGCTGCACAAATTACTATTGATGAATCAACAGCGGTTGCAACCTTGCAGGAAAATGATGCTGATCGACGAAGAGGTTTCTACGTTACTGGAATTGGAGTGTTTGTTTTTTGGAACTTATTCACCTTCCTTGGAGCTTTAGGCGCCAGTGCAATCGGTGATCCAGCTGTATGGGGATTAGATGCCGCAGTTCCAGCTGCCTTTTGCGGTTTGATTTGGCCACGTCTTAAAAACAAAACTCATTTTGTAGTTTCAGCTGTTGCTATTGCATGGGCTTTACTACTAACTCCTATCACTGCAGCTGGTATTCCTATTATTACTACAGTGCTACTTGCTGTAATTTTTGGATTGAAAAAATGAGCGCGATCTGGATTGCTGTACTGGGGGCAAGTTTTACTGCTTTTCTAAATAAATATATTGGCCATAGCGTTCCAGAAAAATGGCTTAATCGACCAAGCTTTATGAGAATTAATGCACTAGTTCCAATAGTTCTATTAAGTGCATTAGTCGGTGTACAGACTTTTGCTAACAAGAAAGATCTAGTTATTGATCAAAGAGCTGCTGGGGTTCTAGTAGCTCTAGTTGCACTTAAGTTTAAAGCGCCATTTCCAGTAGTTGTTATTTCCGCTGCAATAACATCTGCGGCAATTTATAACTGGTTTTAAAGAACCTTCAGCGCCTCTAATTTTTCCTTTAACGCTGCATCTGATGGCTCTGTAAGGTGTGTTCCATCTGAAAATAGAATTACTGGAATTGATCGCATACCGCCGTTGATTTCAATCACCTTTTCTGAAGCAGTTACATCTGCCTCAACATCAATGTAGTTATATTTAACATTATTAGCATCTAAAAACTTCTTAGATCTGCGGCAATCTCCGCACCACTCTGCGCCGTACATAGTTATTTCACTCATTACATACCCCCCATATAGTTTTCCAAACCTACGGTAAGGCCCGGATTTTTTGCAACATTTCTAACTCCAATTAATACTCCTGGCATAAATCCTGCCCGATTTATTGAGTCATGGCGAATTGTCAAAGTTTCTCCAGCATCTCCAAAAATTACCTCTTGATGAGCAACATATCCATGGGATCTAATTGAATGTACCGGCACATCTCCAACTTTCCCACCACGTGCGCCAGGCAACTCAGATTTAGTTGCATCAGGCATTGCTGGCTTCTTATTTTGCTTTCTGGCATCTGTAATCATTTGCGCAGTTCGAATTGCAGTTCCAGATGGGGCATCCACCTTATGCGCGTGGTGCATCTCAACAATTTCAGCACTTTCAAAATATTTTGCAGCGGTCTGGGAGAACTGCATCATCAAAACCGCACCTAAACCAAAGTTTGGGGCAATTAGCGCTCCAACTTTTGGATGATTACTTAACAAAGTTTTAAGCTGCGTAAGCTTCTTATCGTCAAAGCCAGTAGTGCCAACTACAACATGAATACCATTATTGATAGCAAACTCAAGATTTTTCATTACTGAATCAGGCGTGGTGAAATCAACTATAACTTCAGTACCAGTTGAAACTAGTTGATCTAGTGAATCACCTAAATCTAATGCAGCACTTAGAGTTAAATCAGTTGCAGAATTAATCGCTGCCACTGCCTCTGCGCCCATTCTTCCCTTAGCGCCTAATACTGCAACCTTCATTTGATCAGCCTTTCAAATTTACTTGTGGATCTAAATGGTCCCACTACCGCAAGGGTAGGAGATTCCGGCAGGATTTGGCGTGCAATTTCCTTTATTTGCTCCTGTGTTACATCGGCAATCTCACGCAGAATTTCATCAAAACTAAGAACTTGTCCATAAACCAACTCACTTTTACCAATTCGAGTCATTCGAGATCCAGTGTCCTCCTGGCTAAGAACTAGCGACCCAGAAACAGCACCCTTTGCTCGAGTGATCTCCTCATCAGTTAATCCATTAGCTGCTACATCTTGCAATATCGATTGAATGATTTTAATCGCCTCTTCAGCTTTTTCTGGCTTGCAACCAACATAGAAAGATAAAACTCCACTACCTGCGAATTGTTGGTTATATGCATATGTTGAATAGGCCAGGCCACGCTTTTCTCTTATCTCTTGAAATAATCGAGAGGACATTCCGCCACCAAGTGCTGAAGATAAAATACTTAAAGCAAATCTTTTTTTATCATCTCTAGCCACACTCGGTACACCATAAATTATGTGTGCTTGCTCAGTTTTGCGATCAAGTAAAGTTACTTCCCCACGTCCTGGAACTTTAATTTTCCCTGAAGTGCGCAATTCATAATCACTCTTTGGTTGATCCAAGAAACCATCTTTACTAAGTGCTTCTTCGACCATATTCACAACATTTTTATGCTTAATATTTCCTGCAACTGCCACCACGAGGTCACTTGGTTGATATCGATTCTTATAGTAATTAAAGACTGTACTGCGCTGCATAGATTTAATTGATTCAACTGTGCCCAAAATTGGCCGCCCAAGAGGGGAATCTCCATAGTATTTTTCAAGAAATAGATCATGTATTAAATCACTTGGATCATCATCTCGCATCGCTATCTCTTCTAAAACTACTTTGCGCTCTGCATCAACATCTGCTTGTTTTACAACTGAAGAGGTAATTAAGTCACTTATGACATCAACTGCAAGCGGGAGATCTTTATCTATGACTCGTGCGTAAAAACAGGTGTACTCCTTTGAAGTAAATGCATTTGTTTCACCACCAACAGCTTCAATCGCTGAGGAAATTTCTAAGGAAGTTCTTCGCTTGGTGCCTTTAAACAAAAGATGTTCTAGAAAGTGTGAAGCTCCCGCGGTTGAAAGTGATTCATCGCGGGAGCCAACATTGACCCAAATACCAAAAGCTGCAGAGCGAACAGATTTTTCCTCTTCAGTGACTATTCGCAAGCCACTAGGAAGAACTGTTCTTGCCAAATTACTCGCTCTTAGCTTCCTCAGGAAGATTTGCAGGAACTAATGAGTACTTACCCTTAGGGTCAATCTCATTAATTACAACTTCGATCTTCTCTCCAACCTTCATTACTTCTTCAAGGTTTTCAATTCGCTTACCACCATGCATCTTGCGAATCTGCGAGATGTGTAGCAAGCCATCTTTACCAGGAGCAAGGTTTACGAAAGCACCAAAGGTCGCCAGTTTTACAACTGAACCGTTGAACTTATCGCCAACTGATAACTGCACTGGATTTGCGATCGCGTTAATCTGTGCTTTCGCAGCTTCAGCAGCTGATCCTTCAGTTGCTCCGATATAAATAGTTCCATCATCTTCGATGGTGATGTCAGCACCAGTCTCATCTTGAATCTGGTTAATCATCTTGCCCTTAGGCCCGATAACTGCACCAATCATGTCAACTGGCACCTTGATTGAAATAATTCTTGGCGCAAGAAGTGACATTTCATCAGGAGATGAAATTGCTTGATTCATAACATCCAAAATTGCAAGTCTTGCTTCTTTTGCTTGCAAGAGTGCAGCAGATAGAACTGATGCAGGAATTCCATCAAGTTTTGTATCTAACTGAAGTGCGGTAACAAACTCTTTTGTACCAGCAACCTTAAAGTCCATATCCCCGAATGCATCCTCTGCACCCAAGATATCGGTCAATGCTACATATTCAGTTTTACCATCAACATCATCAGAGATAAGTCCCATTGCAATACCTGCAACAGCAGCCTTAAGTGGCACACCTGCATTTAACAATGACATTGTTGAAGCACAAACTGATCCCATAGATGTTGATCCATTTGATCCAAGTGCTTCTGAAACCTGACGAATTGCATATGGAAACTCTTCGCGAGTTGGTAGAACAGGAACAAGAGCACGTTCAGCTAATGCACCATGTCCGATTTCGCGACGCTTTGGAGATCCAACTCTTCCAGTTTCACCAACAGAATATGGTGGGAAGTTGTAGTTATGCATATAACGCTTGTGATCCTCTGGTGAAAGAGTATCTAGTTGCTGTTCCATCTTAAGCATATTTAATGTAGTAATACCCAAAATCTGAGTCTCACCGCGTTCAAATATTGCAGAGCCATGGACTCGAGGAATTACCTCAACCTCAGCAGTTAATGCACGAATATCTCGCAATCCACGTCCATCAATACGGATTTTATCGCGTAATACACGTTGACGAACTAATTTCTTAGTTACAGATCTAAGTGCTGCTGAAATCTCTTTTGTGCGCTCTGAAAAATCTGGTGTGATTTTTTCAGTAACACTCTTGTTGATTTCATCTAACTTAGTCTCACGCTCTTGCTTACCAGCAATTGTTAGCGCCTTGGTTAGATCATCTTTAGCAGCCTTTTCAACAACTGCATAAATATCATCTTGGTACTCAAGGAATACTGGGAACTCACCAGTTGGTTTTGCCGACTTCTTAGCAAGTGCTAACTGAGCCTCGCAAAGTATCTTAATAAATGGCTTTGCTGCCTCAAGTCCTTGACCGACAATCTCTTCAGTTGGCACTGTTGCGCCACCCTTTATTAATTCAATTGTCTTAACAGTGGCTTCAGCCTCAACCATCATGATTGCAACATCACCATCAGAAATTCGACCAGCAACTACCATGTCAAAGACAGCTTTATCTAAATCAGAGTGATTTGGGAAAGCAACCCATTGACCTTCGATTAGTGCAACTCGCACACCACCGATTGGGCCAGAAAATGGCAGTCCTGCTAATTGTGTTGACATTGATGCTGCGTTAATCGCAATTACGTCATACATATGATCAGGATTTAACGCCATAACAGTTACAACTATCTGAACCTCATTACGCAATCCCTTAATAAAGGATGGGCGTAGTGGGCGATCGATTAATCGACAGGTAAGGATTGCATCCTCGGACGGACGTCCTTCACGACGGAAAAATGATCCTGGAATTTTTCCAGCAGCATACATTCGCTCTTCCACATCAACTGTTAGTGGGAAGAAATCAAATTGATCCTTCGGATTTTTTGACGCAGTAGTTGCAGATAGCAACATGCTGTCATCATCTAAATAAACAACGGCAGTTCCCGCTGCTTGCCGAGCTAGTCGGCCAGTTTCAAAGCGGATCTCCCGCTTTCCAAATTTACCGTTGTCTATTTTTGCAACGGCTGATTGCACATCTTGACCCTCCATGGGTCATCTCCATTTCTCAACACTTTAAATCTAGAGAATGGATCTTCGATCGAAGTTCACGGAAAATCGTTTTCCGGAAACCACTACCGAGGACCAAAACTCTTAGCGATAAAGTTTTTTGCTGATTGTTATTTAACGGCGAAGATCGAGCTTTTCGATAATCGCTCTATAGCGCTCAATATCTGTCTTGGCGAGGTACTGCAAAATCCGACGACGCTTACCAACCATCAATAACAAACCTCTACGGTTGTGATGATCATTTTTGTTTGTCTGCAAATGTTCAGTTATCTCATCAATACGCTTTGATAAAAGTGCTACCTGTGCCTCTGGGCTACCTGTGTCAGTTTCAGATGAGCCATACTTTTTTACTATTTCCTTTGTTACCTCTGGCGTTAATGCCATTTGTATTACTCCTTCTGTCTGTCACGATGGCCTCGGTGTAATTCACGAAGGCGCACTTTCTCGCTTTAGTGGGTAAAGATTACCAGCGCAGGTGTGGATACTTAAAATCGAGTGAAAATCAAGCGTTATTTTCGGGTTAATTCCCGAGATTGATCACAATCTTTTTTCATTTGTGCAAGTAATGAAGGTAGATCATCAAATTTTAAAGTATCACGCAAGCGATATCCAAACTCAATTATTGCTGCTTGATCGTATAACTCCAATCCAACTTGATCAATTGCATAAGCCTCAACCTGTCGACCTCTTACCCCAGGAAATGTTGGATTAGTACCAATTGAAATTGCAGCTGGCCATTTACTATCTCCCACACTCAACCAACCAGCGTAGACACCATCTGCTGGAATTGTGGCAAGTGATTTCAATCCAATATTTGCAGTTGGATATCCAATCTCACGTCCACGCTTTTCACCATGAATAACTGGTCCAGTCAAATAAAATCTTCTAGTCAACAACTCATTTGCGCGTTCAATCTCACCATCTATTACTAAATTTCTTATTCGAGTAGATGATATTGATGAACCACGATCCTCCTGTAATTTCACTATCGAAAGACCAAAACCATACTTTGGGCCAACCTCAGATAGGTATTTTGGGCTTCCTTCACCTTTATATCCAAAATTAAAATTCTCCCCAATTACTACATGTTCAGCTGCAAACCTTCCCACCAAGATATCTTCGATAAATTGATCAGGGGTAAGTTGTGAAAATTCTTTTGTAAAACTAAGCACCTCAACATTTTTCGCCCCCGCTTGCTTTAAGAATTTAATTCGATCAGCCAGCGGCAGCAGCTGGGTCGGTGTGCGTTCTGGTGCGAGTACTGAGGTTGGATGTGGATCAAATGTAATTACTGTGACCTCACCAAGATGTTTTGCAGTAGAAATTATCTGCTGATGCCCAGCATGCACCCCATCAAATATGCCAATTGCAACCACTTTCTTCATTTGCTTATTATTTCACAAATCATCATTGCCCCGCTCCTTTGACCACAATTGGGGCTGCAACCATCTGTGCTCCCTGTAATTTATTTTCTAACAGAGCAATAAAATTATCTTGATTATCAAGTGCTGCTACTGGTCCAGATTGTGAGTTTTGCTCGATTGTCCTGCCAAATGAAATTTCACGAGCTTGAGTGAGATCAACTTTTCGAATCGGAAATATTTTCTCAATTAGTGTAGCGATGGGAATTAACTCTGCTTTGGTGATTGCGCTGCATTGATCTAACGTAAATGGTGCAACTAATGTTCGGCGAAGTGCGGTTAAATGTCCCCCAACTTTTAGTAGATCTCCTAAATCTCTGGCGATTGCACGAATATAAGTCCCAGCAGAGCAGATGACTGCAATATCTATCTCGATTGCAGTTTTTTGATTACGAATCTCATTTATTTTCATCTCATAGATTGTTATTTCCCGCATTGGGATATCAACACTTTCACCAGCCCTTACTCTGGCGTGAGCTGATTTGCCATCAATTTTTATCGCAGATACTGAACTTGGCCGCTGCTTTATCTGACCAACAAATTTAGCAAGCTCAGCATTTATCTGCTCATCACTCACCTTTAATATATCTTCAACATCAGCTGTGGCTATCACATCACCATCTTTATCATCAGTGTGAGTTGATTTACCAAGAGATATTGTTGCTTCATAAGCTTTTTTCCCATCGGTGATGTAGGTAAGTAATCTGGTGGCAATTCCAACACCTAAAACTAGAACCCCAGTTGCCATTGGATCTAAGGTGCCAGCATGGCCAACTTTTTTTGTATCAAGCTTCTTTCTGGCCATAGCCACCACATCATGGCTGGTTACTCCACCGGCTTTATCAATTAATAAAAAGCCATCCATTAATTCACCTTTTAATTATGTTTTTTATATGGATCTTCAGCAACAGGTTTAGAACCTGCTCTTAATTTCTCAAGCTCTGCATCTGCTTTATGCATCTGTTCAATTAATTCATTCATTGCAGAGGCAGAATCTGCCATACCATCTAAAAAGAACTCCAAAGATGGAGTAACTCTAAGACCTAAAGATCTGCCAACCTCTGATCTAAGCATTCCCTTTGCACTACTTAATGCAGCAGCTGATGCTTCATGGGCAGCGGTATCACCTAATACGGTGTAGAAAATTGAAGCTTGTTGTAGATCACCAGTAACTCTGACATCTGTGACAGTGACAAAACCCAACCGCGGATCTTTTACTCGAGATTCCAGCGCGTTAGCAATTATCTCTTTAATCCGATCTGCAACCTGTAATGGACGTTTACTTGGCATTATTAGACCCGCTTTTTCTCACGGATCTCATAGGCCTGAATTACATCGCCAACTTGTAGATCCTTAAATGATCCAAGTCCAATACCGCACTCAAATCCATCTCGAACCTCAGTGGCATCATCTTTGAATCTGCGAAGTGATTCAATGCTTAAGTTTTCACCAATTACCACACCAGCTCGCATTGTTCGAACCTTGGCATTTCGACGAATGTTTCCATCAGAGACAATACATCCTGCAATATTTCCAAACTTGCTTGATTTAAAGATATCTCTAATCTCGGCATTACCAAGTACTGCCTCTTCATACTCTGGCTTAAGCAGACCCTTAAGAGATGCCTCAATCTCTTCAATTGCCTTATAGATAACGGTGTAGAACTTCACTTCAACACCTTCATGCTCAGCAAAGATTGCAGTCTGTGGCTCTGGCTTGACGTTAAATCCAATAATTACTGCAGTAGAGGCAGATGCCAAAGTGACATCATTCTTAGTGATTGCGCCAACACCACGGTGGATAACTCTTAAGTCAACCTCGGTGCCCACATCTAATAGCACCAATGCATCCTCTAACGCTTCTACCGAACCTGATACATCTCCTTTTAATATCAAATTCAAAGTAGATACCTTTGATTGCTCTAAGAAATCTTCCAAAGAAACCTTCTTGCGAGCTTTAGCTAATGATGCGTTACGAGATGCTAATTGCCGCTTCTCAGCAATTTGGCGTGAGGTGCGATCATCTTCGGCGACAATAAATGAATCACCAGCACCTGGTACTGAAGTGAAACCAAGAACTTGTACTGGCCTTGAAGGACCTGCAAATTCCAGCGCCTCACCATGTTCATCTAACATCGCTCGCACACGACCGTATGAACCACCGGCAACAATCGCATCTCCCACATGCAAGGTTCCACGTTGAACTAGAACTGTTGCAACTGGGCCTCGTCCCTTATCTAAATTAGCTTCAATTGCCACACCGCGTGCAATTCCATCAGCAACAGCGCGTAGATCAATCACCGCATCTGCAGTTAACAAAATTGCGTCAATTAAATCATCAATGCCTTTGCCAGAAAGAGCAGAGACGTTAACAAACATAGTTTGGCCACCGTACTCTTCAGCGATTAAGTTGTACTCAGTTAATTGCTGGCGAATCTTGTCTGGATTAGCACCCTCTTTATCAATCTTATTTACCGCCACCACAATTGGCACATCAGCTGCTTGAGCATGATTTAGTGCTTCAATTGTTTGTGGCATAACGCCATCATCTGCAGCAACTACTAACACTGCAATATCTGTGACCTTAGCTCCACGTGCTCTCATCGCAGTGAATGCCTCATGACCTGGGGTATCAATAAAGGTAATTGCTCGATTTGTGCCGTTATGGTCATGATGAATCTGATATGCACCAATATGTTGAGTAATTCCACCAGCCTCAGATTTAATAACCTCAGTTGAACGAATCGCATCTAACAATCTAGTTTTACCATGATCAACATGTCCCATTACGGTAACAATTGGCGAGCGCACAACTAAATCCTCAGGATCAATCTCAGAGAGCTCCTGCTCAAGATTGATATCAAACTCCTCTAGTAACTCACGATCCTCATCCTCTGGGCTAACGATTTGAATAATAAATCCAAGCTCTGCGCCCAGCAATGTAAAGGTATCTTCATCAACTGATTGAGTTGCAGTTACCATCTCACCTAAATGAAATAGTGCTGAGACTAAAGCTGCTGGATCTGCTGCAATCTTCTCTGCAAAATCCATCAAAGTAGCACCACGGCGCATACGCACTACCGTCTTGCCATCACCATGTGGGACTACCGCGCCACCTAATTGAGGTGCTGGTAGATTTTCAAAATCTTCGCGTCTTTCTTTTTTACTCTTTTGTCCACGATTTTTATTTTTACCTTTGCCCCCTTTACCAAACGCACCAGCTGCGCCACCTCTTTGTGGTGGTCGACCGCCACCTTTGCCACCAAATGGTGAAGCAGATGGAGATGTTGATGGTGTGCGATATGGAGATGATGATGAACCAGGACGAGATGAAGTAGGTGCACCAGAGTTTGGCCTTGGATTATTAGATGGTGGACGTGCTGCAAAACCTGGACGAACAGAACCTGGACGAGCACCTGACATTGGTGGGCGTTGTCCTGGTTGTAATTTTCCAGGAGTTCTTCCAGCCTCTCCTGGCCGAATTGGTCTGGCAGGTGGCCGCGGTCCTGCGCCACCAGAACTAAATGGATTATTTCCAGCTCTTGGTGGTCTTGGCATCGCACCTGGTGTTGATGGTGCTGATGGATTTGATGGAGTTGATGAGAATGGATTATTAGTTGGACGAGCAGATGTTGGTGTGGCAGGACGGGCGATTGGTGTGGCATCTTCAACCATTTTTTGTAACTCAGGTGGTAAATCTTCCACCTTCACAGTTTGTTTTGGCGCAGCTTTTTTAGCAGGTGCCTTCTTGGCTTTTGGCGCAGTTTCAGCCGGTACTAAATCTGGAAATTTATCCATCAACTTGCGCACAACAGGTGCTTCAACAGTTGAGGAGGCTGAGCGAACAAATTCGCCGACCTCTTGTAGCTTAGCTAGTAGCTCTTTACTTTCCAGCCCTAACTCTTTCGCTAACTCATAAACGCGGACCTTGGCCACACTTCTCCTTCTTCTGGCCCCGCGTTATTTACGCGCGAGCCTAAATAGACCTACTCATAATCTTGAAGTGCTCATTAGAGTGTCATTCTCGCTCGCTCCATACTTTATTTATTACTTAAATTCTTTAAGTAATCTGCCAACTCTTGATACTTAATCTCACCTTCAAACTTAAAGGTGTGATTAAAGGATCCTCGCTCAGTTGCCACCTGATAACAAGTTGCATGGAGCCAAGCTCCTCTGCCACCCATTCGATGATTTAAATCGACCTTTAGCTGATTGCCGATTAAAACTGTGCGAATTAAAGATGTTCTAATATCTAGCTTTCGACAGGCAATACAACTGCGTTGTCTCGGCTTTTTACTGAACATCGCAGACTCTACCCTAAGCCCCTTCGATGGGTGAAATAGTTGCCGCTTCCTCTGCCTTTTCCGCCTTAATCAGGGTTACTGGATTATCTGGATGGATATCAATTCGCCACTGGGTAAGCCGGGCAGCAAGTCTGGCATTTTGGCCATCTTTGCCAATCGCAAGTGATAATTGATAATCGGGCACAATTACCTTGGCAGATTTAGTAGCCAAATCAACAATTTCAACTGATGTTACCTTTGCTGGTGCTAAGGCATTTGCCACATAAGTTGCTGGATCATCAGAGAAATCAATGATGTCAATCTTTTCACCATTTAATTCATTCATAACATTTTGTGCACGGCTTCCCTGCGGACCAATTAACGCACCTTTGGCGCTGACTCCGGCTCGGTGAGTTCTAACTGATAATTTAGTTCTAGCACCTGCTTCGCGAGCTATGCCCACAATATCCACCACCCGCTCTTTAATCTCTGGTACCTCTAACGCAAATAACATCTTTACAAATGCTGGGTGTGATCTAGAGAGTGTGACCTCAGGTCCTTTCTCACCTTGCTTAACATCAACTACAAAACATTTAATCCGATCACCATGTTTAAATACTTCACCCTTAACCTGCTCAGCAGGTGGAACCTTTCCCTCAACTCTTCCTAGATTTACATAGATAAGTTCAGCCTCTCTTCCTTGCTGCACAACACCACCAATTACATCACCGACACTGCCAGAGAACTCAGTTACTACCTCAAGATCCTTTGCCTCTCGCATCTTTTCTTTAATAACTTTTCGTGCAGTTTTATCAGCAAGTTTTACAAAGCCATCTGGATTATCAGTAACAGTGTCGATGCGATCACCATCTGGACCAAGCAGTGGCACATAAATTACTAACTCACCTGTTTGCCGGTTTAATACCGCCCGCCCATGTGGCTTTGCAGTTGGCAGCTCGGCATAAGCCTTTGCCACCTCATTCTCAATTGCGTTAATCAATCGCTCAAGCGGTAATTTCTTTTCTTGCGCAAGAATCTTTAATGCTTCAATATCAACACTCACTTTTTCACCTGCTTAAACTCAACCTCTAACGTCGCTCGCTTAACCTGTGAAAAAATAATGGATTTATCATCTACTTGAGCACTCTCTTGGTCAGAACTCTTAATTCTTCCTGAGATTTCATTGCCATCTAATAAAACTACCTTCACTAGCCGATCAATGTTTTTATGCCAATGTCTTGGCTTACTTAAGGGCCGATCTAAACCTGGTGAGGTGACCTCTAATGTGAAGGGTGTTTGACCTAAACTTTGAATACCTTCAACAATCTCAGTAATTGCTTTGGTTGCACTGGTTACTTGATCAAGTGATAAATGAGTATCGCCATCCACAATTACCGTAAGCATGCTGCGCCGACCAGCTGAAGTTATTGTGAGATCCTCAAGATAAAAACCGAGGGCCTGGATTGCGGGCGTAATCACCGCAGCTATCTCTTCTTTCTTTCCCATTTTTTCCTTCTTCGATATTAAGTTGTAGAACCAAGTTTAACTTATAAAGGTATCCCAAGCAACGCGGGCTATTAAAAGAAATGTGACTGCAAGAAAGACTTTTCGAACTAAAGGTGAGCCGCCTCTAATTGCGAGCCGTGAGCCGATAATTGCGCCAGTTACATTTGCAAATGCTAGAAGTAAACCTAACTGCCACCAGATATGCCCAGTTAATTGAAAGCTTAATATCGCCCCAGCATTAGTTGCAATATTTACTAACTTAGCTGTTGCAGATGCCTTTAAGAAGGCAAATCCAATTGCTGAAACTAAAAAGAAAACCAGAAAGGTGCCAGTTCCTGGNCCAAAGATGCCATCATAAAATCCGATCAATAAACCGATGACGGCGACAATTACTAATCTTTTTCTGTCTGTATATTTCAGATTTTCATTCATACCCATTTCAGGTTTTCGCCAGGTATAAATAGCCACCACTAGAAGCAAAAAGACAAGAAATGGCTTAAAAAACTCTTTGGGAATAGTTGCAGCAAGTGCTGCTCCTGCCATCGAACCAGCAAAAGCTGGCACCATCATGGTTATGGTAAGTGGGATATCTGGCTTAATATTTTTAAAGTAATTCCTAGCAGCAGCTGCCGTACCAAATATAGAGGGAACTTTATTGGTTCCAAGAATTAATGGTAGATCTTTATTGGGTAGACCAACTAGTAATGCTGGTAGTTGAATTAATCCACCACCACCTGCCATTGCATCTACAAAACCGGCAAAACCTGATGCGATCGCTAAAAAGATCGCAATCTCAATACTCATATTTACTTCACTAATGTTTTAACAACATCAGCAACTGCTACCTCTTGCTTATCTGCTGACTTGCGATCTCTGATCTCAACCTTGCCATCGGCTAATGCTTTACCCACAATAATTATCTTCGGTATGCCAATTAATTCTGCGTCTTTAAACTTCACTCCGGCAGATGCCTCCCGGCGATCGTCAAGTAATACTTCAAGACCCTTGGCCTCTAGATCTTTAGCAATCTGCTCAGCCACATCAAATGGTTGATCCTCTTTACCAGTTGCCACAATATGAACATCAGCTGGTGCAACCTCAGCTGGCCAATTTAATCCAATCTCATCATAAGTTTGCTCAGCAATTGCAGCTACCGCCCTGGAAACACCAATTCCATAAGAGCCCATAGTTACTACAACTGGTTTTCCCTCTTTATCTAAAACAGTAAGCCCAAGTGATTGGGCGTACTTTCTTCCCAATTGAAAAATATGGCCAATCTCTATTGCTCGATCAATGATTACTGGTGATTCACATTTTGGACAATTATCTCCAGCCCTAACCTCAGCTGACTCAACATATTGATCAATTTTAAAATCTCTGCCACAAGTTACGTTTCTAGCGTGCTTATCCTTTGCATTAGCACCGGTAACCCAAACTGATCCCTCACTTACTCTTGGATCTGCATAAAGTATTAACCCCAATGCTTTTGCATCTTGTGGACCAACATATCCCTTAACCAACTTTGGATACTTAGCAAAATCAGCATCTTCAAATAAACGTAGATCCTTCACCCCAGCCAGGTTTGCAGCCAGACGTTTTAGGTCAACCTCTCGATCTCCTGGCACTAAAACAGCTATTGGCTTTTCATCCGCCATCAGCAATACATTTTTCAAAGTATCACTTGCCGTTATTTTTGCGCCATATTTGTTATTAAATACCGCAACCAAAGAATCAATAGTTGGAGTATTTGGTGTATCTAAAACCTCAACTGCGCCAACTTTTTCACCTTTGTACGGTGCTACTTTAGTAACCATCGCCTCTACATTTGCGGCATACCCACACTTCTTGCACAAAACATAAGTATCTTCACCAGTTGGGCAAGGTGCTAAAAACTCCTCAGATTTTGATCCACCCATCGCACCGCTCATCGCTGAAACAATGTTGTATTTAAGTCCTAAGCGATCAAAGGTGTTTATATAAGCCTGGCGATGTTTTTGGTATGAAATCTCAAGTCCGGCATCATCGACATCAAAGCTATATGAATCTTTCATTACAAACTCACGTCCTCTGATAATTCCAGAACGTGGCCGTGGTTCATCTCGGTACTTAGTTTGAATTTGGTAAATAGATAAGGGCAGATCCTTATAGGAAGAAAACTCGCCTTTGACCATTAAGGTAAACATCTCTTCATGTGTTGGTCCTAGCAAGTAATCATTGCCTTTACGATCTTGTAATCTAAACAAATCTGGTCCGTACTCCGCCCAACGATTTGTTGCTTCATACGGCTCTTTTGGAAGTAATGCTGGGAAGTGCACCTCTTGAAAGCCTGCCTTATCCATCTCTTGGCGAACAATATTTTCAATCTTGCGATAGGTGCGATATCCAAGAGGCAACCAAGAGTAAATTCCAGCAGCAACTCTTCTAACAAAACCTGCTCTAACTAACAACCGATGGGATGCGACCTCAGCATCAGCTGGATCATCACGCAAAGTGCGTAATAATAAGGTGGACATCCTTAACATAGGTAAAGCCTATCTATTGGACTGCAACAGTTGGCTCACCTGATGCCACTCCAGCGGCCTCCATTTCTTCAGCAAGGCGCATCGCCTCTTCAATAAGCGTCTCAACAATCTGTGCCTCTGGCACAGTTTTAATTACCTCACCCTTTACAAATATCTGACCTTTACCATTTCCAGATGCCACACCAAGATCTGCTTCTCTGGCTTCACCTGGTCCATTAACCACACAACCCATAACTGCAACTCGAAGTGGCACAGTCATTCCTTGTAATCCAGCTTGAACTTTTTCTGCCAAAGAATAAACATCAACTTGGGCTCTGCCACATGAAGGACAAGAGACAATCTCCAGCTTTCGTTGCCGTAGATTTAAAGATTCTAAAATGGAGATACCAACTTTGACCTCTTCAACTGGTGGAGCGGAGAGTGAAACACGAATAGTGTCGCCAATTCCTTCAGCAAGTAATATGCCAAAAGCAGTTGCAGATTTGATAGTGCCCTGAAATAGCGGTCCAGCTTCAGTAACACCAAGATGCAATGGATAATCACATTTTGCTGCCAGTATGCGATAAGCCTTCACCATAGTTACTGGATCATGATGTTTTACGGAGATTTTAATATCAGAGAAACCATGCTCTTCAAATAAAGATGCCTCCCATAACGCTGACTCAGCTAACGCCTCAGGTGTTGCCTTGCCATACTTTGCCAGCAACCTTGGATCAAGGGAACCAGCATTAACACCAATTCGAATTGGAATTCCGGCATCTCCTGCAGCTTTTGCCACCTCTTTAACCTTGTCATCAAATTGTTTAATATTTCCTGGATTTACCCGCACTGCAGCGCAACCAGCATCAATTGCTGCAAAAATATACTTTGGTTGAAAATGAATATCAGCAATTACTGGAATCTGTGATTTTTTAGCAATTGCGGCAAGTGCGTCAGCATCATCTTGGGATGGAACTGCCACCCGAACAATCTGACAACCAGAGGCAGTTAACTCTGCGATCTGTTGCAAGGTGGAGTCAACATCTGCAGTTAATGTAGTGCACATAGATTGCACTGAAACTGGTGCATCCCCGCCAACTAAAACTGAACCTACTTTTAATTGCCGACTTTTGCGCCTTGGCGCCAAGGTGGGTGGTGGTGCTGCTGGAATACCAAGATCAACCATGAGTAAATCTTATCTAGAAATTAAGTCGAACTGGGTTGAGAATATCGGCGGTAAGCAGCAGAAGTGATAAAGAAGCCATCAAAATAAAGACCACCATAGTAATTGGTGTGAGCCGTTCGACATCAAAAGGTGCTGGCTTAGCCAATCCTTTTGCTTTTGCCCGAGTATTTCTGACTCCATCAGCGATTGCCACCGCCATATGGCCACCATCTAATGGCAGTAATGGCAAGAGATTAAACATGCCAACAAATAAATTAAGGGAGGCAATAATCAAAACGAAGGTAGCAATCTTCTCTCTACCGGTTAACGCCTTAGTCTCTGCAGTCTCACCACTGACTCTTGCCACACCAACTACGCCAACTAAGCCTTCAGGATCTCGCTCTTCATTGCCAAAAGTTTGATTTATCAAATCAGGAATTTTACTCGGTAATGAAATTAGCGCAGTTAAGCTATTTTGCAGTATCTCAATAGTAAATGAGCCAGCCTTAATAACCGCTGGAATTGGTGCATAAGTTACGGTGCCAACCTTATTAACCACACCTATTACACCAATTTTTTCACCATCAAGATCTCTAAATGCTGGAGTTACTAAAATATCAATTAATCCGCCATTGCGATTTACCGTTATATCTAATTGCTTACCAGCAGATGACCTGATAACCCGCACCGCTTGAGCCCACTCGGTGTACTCAACGCCATTAATACTTATGATCTGATCACCAGCTAATATGCCAGCATTTTTTGCCGGCGATGGTGTGGATTTACTTGAACACACCTCAGTAGCAGTTTGTGGAATGCAATCACTTACTCTTTCAACCTGATTGGTCAGTGAGGTGACACCAATTGCTGAAAATAAGGTCAGGAGTAGCACAAAGCCAATTACAAAGTGCAGAAATGAACCAGCTCCCAAAACAATAAGCCGTTGAGTAACTCCAGCTTTAACAAAGGCACGATCTGCGTCCGCTTCACTTAACTCTTCCCTGGGAGTCATGCCAGCTATGCGGCAGTAACCACCAGCAGGAATTGCCTTTACGCCAAACTCAGTTTCACCACGTTGGGTTGACCAGATTTTTTGACCAAAGCCAACAAAGAATTCCGTCACCTTCATACCAAATCTTTTTGCAGTTAAATAATGTCCAGCCTCATGAATCATTACCGATAAGAGCAGAGCAACAACAAATGCTATAACTCCTATGATCGCCATTTAATTTAGCCCCTTAATAATCTCACTTGCCTTACTACGCGCACTTTGCTCTATCCCACTGACATCAGAAATATCTCTAATTGTAGTTGGTGTATTACTGCCAAATGCCTGGACAACCTGCTCCACAATATCAATTATTGCTGTGAATTTAATCTGTCCTGCTAAAAAGGCCGCCACTGCAACCTCATTAGCTGCGTTAAATACTGCAGGTAAACCTGCGCCTAATCTGCCGCATAATTTTGCTAATGCAATAGCAGGATACTTTTCATGATCAATTGGAAGAAACTGCCAATTATGTTTCTTACTCCAATCAATTGGCGCACAAGCTTTATTTACTCGCTCTGGGTATGCCAATGCATACGCAATTGGTCCCTTCATATTTGGCGGTGAGGCTTGGGCAAGGGTCGAGCCATCTGAAAACTCAACTAATGAGTGCACCACCGACTGTGGATGGATTACCGCTTCAATATCATCATAATCAACTCCAAAAAGATAATGTGCCTCAATTATCTCTAGCCCTTTATTTAATAAAGTAGCAGAGTTAATACTTACTACCTCACCCATTGACCAGGTTGGATGATTAAGTGCATCTGCAACGCTTACTTGGGATAAATCATCTACATCTCTAAATGGTCCACCACTTGCAGTTAAAATTAGTTTTTTTACATCACTTGATCTACCAGCCTGCATCACTTGGAATATCGCAGAGTGCTCTGAGTCAACTGGAATTAATTTGTCTGCGCCATACTTCATTACCAGCTCACCACCTGCAACTAAGGATTCTTTGTTTGCTAGCGCCACCTTGTTGCCAACTGCAAGTGCTGACAAGGTTGGCCCTAAGCCAATAGATCCGCTGATGCCATTTAAGACAATGTCACAAGGTAAGGCGGCGATCTCAACTGAAGAGTTTGGCCCATCAATCACCTGCACGCCCGAAGTTTTAGGGGCAGGGGCCATAGAACCAACTATTGGTACATTAAATTTCTTCGCTTGCTGCATTAATAACTCAGGTTTTTTTCGCCCCGCACTTAAGCCAACAAGTCGAAACTTGTTTGGGTTGCTTGCCACAATCTCCAGCGCTTGCACCCCGATAGAGCCAGTTGACCCCAAGACCACTACATCACGCATGCACCTATCTTAACTGCGCCATCCCTATCACCCTTCAGATAGTATTTACGCATGTACTCAGAGGCTAGAAAACCAGTTACACAAAAGCGCAACCTGCTTACCGCTATTCCTGGACCAAAATCTGCTGAATTATTAAAGCGCAGAGGCGAGGCGGTCTCTGCCTCTCTCGGTACAGCTTTTCCAGTTTTTATTGATCACTCTGAGGGTGCAATTATTGTTGATGTTGATGGCAACTCAATTTTAGATTTAGGTGCTGGAATTGCAGTCTTAAATGTTGGCCACTCTGCAAAAGAGGTAAGAGAGAATGTTAAACGCCAAATAGATGCCTTTACTCATACATGTTTTATGGTTGTTCCTTACACCGGATATGTCGAAGTTTGTGAAGCTTTAAATCGCTTAACCCCAGGTACTCATAAAAAGAAATCAGCTCTCTTCAACTCAGGTGCTGAGGCAATTGAAAATGCGGTAAAGATTGCTCGCAAATTTACTAAGCGATCTGCAGTTGTTGTCTTTGAACATGGCTACCACGGAAGAACTAATCTAACTATGGCAATGACAGCAAAGAGCATGCCGTACAAGGATGGATTTGGACCCTTTGCCCCAGAGGTTTATCGCATGCCATTGGCATATGCCTATCGATGTGATGCATGCACTAAACCTTGTGAGAGCTCTGTTTTGTCTATGGTGCTCCATAAAATTGAAAAAGAGATTGGCGCAAGTAATGTTGCTTGTATCGTTATCGAACCAATTCTTGGTGAGGGTGGATTCATTGTTCCATGTAAGGGCTTCCTACCTGGGCTTGCCAAATTCTGCAAAGAAAATGGAATAGTTTTTATTGCAGATGAGGTACAAACTGGATTTGCACGAACTGGAGATATGTTTGCATGTGAAGATGAATCTGTAATTCCAGATTTAATTGTCACTGCCAAAGGAATCGCTGCTGGTATGCCACTTGCTGGTGTTACCGGACGTGCTGAGATTATGGATTCAATTCACTTAAGTGGTCTAGGTGGCACATATGGTGGAAATCCAGTTGCATGTGCGGCAGCATTAGGCGCAATTGAAATTATTGAGCGAGATAATCTAGCCCAGCGCGCAAATAAAATTGGCAAGATATTAACTGATGCTTTAAATGCTATGGCAAAGAAGTATCCAATCATTGGTGAGGTAAGAGGTAGAGGTGCTATGCAGGCAATTGAATTAATTAAGCCCGGCACCCTGGATCCAAATCCTGAGGCATTAACTGCAATTCTTAAGTACTGCACTAGCAAGGGTGTGCTGATACTTTCAGCCGGTACTTATTCGAATGTAATTAGATTGTTGCCACCATTAATTATTGAAGAGGATTTACTGCGTGATGGACTTGCTGTTTTAGATGAGGCACTAGCTTCAATCAAGTAATGTCTTCTCACTCTATAAGAGATATCACGCCAACTGATGCCAGTTGGATATTTGATGCCTGCCAAGATGAGCAGATTCAATACTGGACTACTGTGCCAAAACCATATTTGATGGAGCATGCAACTAGTTTTACAGCCAATGCGCTAAATGAGTACAAAATCTGGATAATTGAAAATGAACAGAATAAACCGGTTGGCGTAATCTCAATTCATACAGTTAATGAAGATAGCGTGGCCGAGATCGGTTACTGGGTAGCACCTTGGGGGCGAGGAATGGGTGCAACAAAAGATGCAATCAAATCTTTAGCGGAGTATGCAAAAACTCAGCCAGATATTAAAAGTATTCAGGCAACTATCTCAGATTTAAACATCGTATCCCAAAAGGTTGCTATTGCTGCCGGTTTAGCAAAAACTGAAGCTGCTGCAAAAACTTGCCCGGCCGGTAGTGTGGAAACTACTGCAACCTACTATCGAAAAGCTTTATAACTATCTATCTAGTAAGTTTCTAGTTGGTGAATACTTTCCACCACTCTTCTTTAATGCAATCGCACTAAGTGCCTCTAGTACTACTCGATTAGCCAAGATTGCGGTGATGTCGCTATTGTCATAAGCAGGTGCCACCTCAACTACATCAACACCAACAATTGGTAATTCAAAACAAAT
>JGI12421J11937_10000085_pt1 | contig 31015 bp, 29 predicted proteins | sample LakErihyJuly2011_2_FD_11937 | JGI IMG/M metagenome (IMG submission 11937)
AAAAAGCCGGCGGCTAGAAGTAGATAATTTTTTCGGCTGATGCTTCTGCTGCATCTAAATCATCGGTGTATGCACCTGTTGACAAGTATTTCCAGCCACCATCACACACGATAAACACAATCGTGCCTTCTTCGATCTCGCTTGCAACCTTGAGAGCTCCTGCAAGTGAAGCTCCGGCGGAGATGCCACCGAAGACACCACACTCGCGCACCATACGCCGCGTCATTTCAATACTTTCGCGAGGCCGCACAACGCGCTTACGATCCAGCACGTCAATGCCGTGCCAGTTTTCAAAAATCGGTGGAATATATCCGTCGTCAAGATTGCGCAAGCCCTCAACGCGCTCACCCAGCGGTGGCTCTACAGCAATGATTTGAATTTCAGAGTTTCGTTCTTTCAAATACCGACCAACGCCCATCAGTGTGCCACTAGTGCCGAGGCCGGCAACGAAGTGAGTGATCTCTGGACAGTCGCGCAAAATTTCTGGGCCTGTGCCTTCATAATGTGCGCGAGGGTTTGCATCGTTTTGATATTGGTGCATGAAGCACCATTCGGGATGCTCAAGAGCCAATGCTTCGGCGCGCTTGACCGCACCATTTGATCCTTCTCCACCTGGCGTGAGAATAATTTCGGCACCGAAGACTTCAAGCATCTGACGACGCTCGATTGACACACTCTCTGGCATCAAGATCGTGATTGGATTTCCCTTGATCGCTGCAATCGCAGCAAGTGCGATGCCAGTGTTGCCAGATGATGGCTCCATGATCCGCTGACCAGGAACAAGTGCGCCTTCTTTGATTGCCTGATCAATCATTGACAATGCGATGCGATCTTTCACTGATCCAAATGGATTTTGGTTTTCCAATTTGGCCAAGATTCGCACGCCAGGTTTCGGAGATAAATTGCTGACGTCAACCAACGGCGTGTTGCCGATGAGATCCAGAATGCTTTCAAGAGGCACCATAAACGTCTCCGAGCCAGCGTGAGCCAGATTTGAGTGATTTGAACGACTAGCGATTGTTGACCGCATTGGTCATAATTGTACCGAGCCCGTTAGGACTCTGCACAGCAAGGCCAAGAGCCTTCTGACACCTGTATTACGACACTTGGATTGGTGTCTCGGTAATCACTTCGTTGATGATGCGGAAATTGCGCGGCTCTGGCACTCCCCGCTTGAGGGTCACGATCATGTACTGCCAGGTGGGGTCAGGCGCCTGAGCCACATCAGTACCACTTGGATAGGCCTCGGTATGGGTGTGACTGTGAATCACGCCGATTACTTCAAGACCCGAGTTCTCGGCTTCTCGTTCAATGATCAGATGCTCGCGAGCATTGATGGTGTACACCCGAGCCGACTTGGCTGTGTTTTCTGTTGGATGAAACTCGAGCACCGTGTTGGTTGCACCCGACCCAACAAGAAGCCCACATGCTTCTTCGGGGTAACACGCAATGGCATGCTCGCCAATCTGCTGCATGATCGCTGCCGAAACATGAAGTGGTCGCGTCGAATCACTGCTCATACGCATTTCAGGCTACCCGTATGATGAAACAACAAGATGAATCACACATTATGAAGAACCCTGAAGACCCAGAGAACAACAGGCTGCTTGCGAGCAACCGAAAAGCACGCCACGACTATGACGTTATTGACGTCGTCGAGGCTGGCATTGTGCTGCTCGGAAGCGAGGTCAAGAGCATCAGATCTGGTGAAGTGCAAATTGCCGATGCTTACGCCCATGCAAGCAACGGCGAAATGTGGCTTGACGGCATGCACATCGGTGCATACGCATTTGCAAACGGTTCAGATGCACACGACCCCACTCGCCGGCGCAAGTTGCTGATGCACAAAGAACAGATTCGCCGACTGCAAGACCGCATTGCCCAAGAGCGGCTCACACTTGTGCCACTCGAATTGCGTCTTTCAAAAGGCCGAGTCAAAGTTGAGCTTGCGCTAGCCAAGGGCCGACAAAAAGCCGACCGCCGTCAAGCGATTGCCAAAAAAGAATCAGAACTCGAAATGCGCCGCGAAGCCGGACGCAACCGCAGACAAGCACAGCAGTAGTCAAGTTCGCACACCCCCGCCGTACACTGAAGCCGTTACGAAAGTTCAATGGGGCTGACAGGTTTCGACGTCAGTGTCGCTGGGCGATCGTGCGACCCGAGTTGCTCAGACTCGTAAAACGGGGCAAAAAAACAACTGCCAACAAGCAGTTCGCTCTCGCCGCCTAATTCGTTAGGGGGTAGAGAGCAATCGTGAGCCGCAAGGTCGCACGGGGCCAATTCACCGCAGCCTGGCAACAGAAGCGGGGAATGACATTGGGAAAGACCGATGACGTTGGGAAAGACCAATGGCCGAACGGAAAGACGTTCCGCGGATAAACATTTCGGTGTTTGTCAGCCGACCCGCCGGTGTTGCTGCGTAGCGACAATGTTGGGAATGGTCGTATCACGGGCGTTCAACGGCTGATGGACGGGGGTTCGATTCCCCCCAGCTCCACTAGTTGTATTACGGGTTAATGCATTGACCTAACTTGTATGGTGGCGTCATGCATTCATCCGAAATTCCAGTCGCACACACACCATCTGGTGGTTATGGCGCAACCTTTCCCCCGCTGATTCTTGGCGATTGCACAGAGCCACTGGTAGCAGGCGCACCTGACCTGCGAGGTATCTGGATAGCAGTGAGTGCAACTCGCGGTGGCGTGCAAGTGCCACCTGACGATCGTTTGATGTCATACACCGAGCGAATTGAGCAGTGTGGTAATCGAATCGTTGACTGTGGTGGAGGAACNATNGCTGACTGTCGCGCTGATGGCACTGAAGAAAATGGTGTGCACGACGTTTCCGTTTTTGATTACACAACACCCATTCACGTCGTTGCAAGTTATGAGGATTCAGTATTTGTCTTGCGCCCAGTCGGCATTCCTGGAATTGAAGTCACTCGCCACCTTGATAACAATGGAAACATGATCTGGCAACGCCCTGATATGGGAGGGGTGCGCGTCGTTTTACAACGAGTAGTAGACGCAGTCTGACAGCGTAGATTTGTAGCCTGATGAAGTTCGCACCAATCTCTGATCGCCTCACGGGGCTAGGCGCAGCCAAATGGGCGGTGCATTCAGAGTCGCTTCGTCGTGCAGCGCTCGGACAACCAATCATCGTGTTGTCGATTGGCGAGCCAGATTTGCCACCACCCGCAAAGGTACTTGACCAAGCCAGCAACTCGATGCGCAGCGGTCGCACTCGTTATGCAGCCGGACAGGGTGAGCCAGAAGCACTCCTCGCAATTGCAAATCATCTCAGCAAGCGTTCGGGCAATCCCGTCACCCCCGAAGAAGTTCTGTACACAGCGGGCACCCAAAATGGTTTGTGCACTGCCCTCTTCACGCTCGTAGAGGCTGGCGACGAAGTGCTCGTTCCCGATCCGTATTACGCGACATATGAAGGATTGGTGGCTGCATCAGGTGCAACGTTTGTTGCTGTACCAACTTCTCCAGACAACGGATTTCACGTCACAGCCTCGGCCATTGAAGCCGCAATCACACCGCGCACCAAAGTATTGCTGCTCAATAATCCAAGTAACCCAACTGGTGCAGTGCTGTCTGTAGAAGAAATCGATGCGATTGGCGAAGTATGCGAGCGCCACGATCTGTGGATTATCTGCGATGAGGTGTACGCCGACATGACATTTGATGGCACGTTCTGCTCACCGTTTGACAGACCACACCTACGCCCTCGCACACTGAGTGTTTCATCCATCTCCAAGTCGCATGCACTACCCGGTTTTCGTGCTGGCTGGGTTGCATGCCCTGCCGAAGTGACTCCACGACTCATCCTCGTTGCCGAAGCAATGCTCTTCGGCTCACAACCATTCATCGAAGACGCACTTGCAGTTGCATTAAACGAAACGCACCCAGAGGTTGAGCGCATGCGCGCTGCATACAAAGAACGTGCAACTGTGTTAGTCAACGCATTTGCAGACTCAACATCGGTTTCGGCGCGCCTCCCAGAGGGCGGAATGTTTATCATGCTCGACATTCGAAAAACTGGTTTAACCGGCGAGCAGTTTGCATGGCGATTACTTGATGAAGAAAATGTGGGCGCGATGCCTGGCGAAAGTTTTGGTAGCGGTGGCGCAGGCCACGTGCGTGTTGCACTCACCGTCGAATCTGACTTACTCAAAGAAGCGAGCATCCGAATCCGCCGCCTCGCAGACACATGCCTTGCTGAGCGCAAGTAAGCACCAACCAACATGACAAGCGAGCATCTCAAAGTTGGTGAAGCAATTATTGATCTGTTGTCGCGCGAGTATGGCGTAGATGTCGTATTCGGAATACCCGGTGTACACAACATCGAGTTATATCGCGGTCTGCATCGCTCGGGTGTTAAAGCCATCTCTCCGCGCCACGAGCAGGGTGCAGGGTTTATGGCCGATGGCTGGTCAATCGTGACTGGCAAGCCCGGCATCTGCGTGCTCATCAGTGGTCCTGGGCTCACCAATGCACTCACACCAATCGCGCAGGCGTATCACGATTCGCGACCAATGCTTGTGATCGCATCCACCACTCCAACTGATGCGCTCGGCAAAAGTTTTGGACCGTTACATGACCTTCCTGATCAGGCTGCAGTTGCACGCTCGGTCTGTGCGTTTAGCGAAACAGTGACCGACCCATCCGTGCTTCCAGAATTGATTGAACGAGCATGGAACGTATTTATTTCTGCGCGTCCGCGACCAGTGCACATTGCTATCCCCATGGACGTGCTCGCTCAACCATGCGCACCATTTGTGCGGGTGCACAAACCTGCTGCTCGCCCAATTGCTCACAACAACGACATTGCTCGAGCGCTCGACATCATCAACGCGTCTTCGGCGCCAGTGATCATCGCTGGTGGCGGTTCAATTGATGCATCAACCCAACTCGTTGTGCTGGCCGAAGCACTTGATGCGCCAGTGCTTTTGACAGGCAATGCCAAAGGTGTGATGTCGTCATCTCACCCACTCTGTGCTGGTAACTGTTTGGTGTTCGGTCGCGTGCAAAAAGACATCGAGGCTGCCGATGTAGTGATCGTTGTTGGCACCGAGCTTTCCGATACCGATCTCTACAACGACGGCAGAGCGTTGCAATTCGGTGGCAAAGTTATTCGCATTGACATTGATCCAGATCAAATCAATCGTCGCACCACCCCAACAGTCGGCATTGTTGGCGATGCTGCGCACACAGTTACATCACTTTCTCGTGGCATTGTGGCGCGCAATGCAACTACAGGTGCGCAGCGAGCGCAGCAATGGCGAGATCATGCGCGCAATAAGACAAGCAACACGTTTGTTCCGTGGCTACAAGTCATCGAACAATGGCTGCCAGACAACGCGATTGTTGCACTTGATTCAACACAACTTGGATACTCGGCTCACTGGTGGTTGCCGGCGACTCGCAGTCGCTCTTGGCTGGCACCTTACGGTTTTGGCACACTCGGTTGCGCACTGCCAATGGCGATCGGTGCGGCAGTTGCCGCACCAGACCGACCAATTCTTGCCATTGCAGGCGACGGCGGTTGGTTATTTACCGTTGCCGAAATGGCAGCAGCGAAAGATCTCGCAAGCGACATCGTCATGATCTTGTGGGACAACAGCGGCTACGAACAGATCCGTACATCATTTGACGATGTGCAAGCGCCACGCATGGGAGTTGACGTTTCTTCGCACGACCCATCAGCAATCGCTCGCGGATTTGGTTGGAATGCAGTTGACGTCACGACACCTGAACAACTTGCAACATCACTTGATGCATCACTCAAGAGCAGCGGACCTCATTTCATCCGCATTGCTATCAGTTAACTAGTTCGTGATAGCTAGTTCGTGCGATAAACAACGAACACTTTGCGCAGTGTCTCGATAACGGTCCACTTGCCCTTCCAGCCAATTGGAAAGATGCAACTTGAACCTTCAGTGAGTTCAACAGGTTCGCCACCGTCTTCGTGCACGATCATGCGGCCCTTCAAAACGTAGATCACTTCACCACGTGTAGTGAACTCCCAACGTGATGCACCTGGCTCGCACTCCCACGTTCCCGCAGTCACAGTCTCGTTGTCAAGGAATACTTGAGCACGAGTAAGTATCTCTCCGGTCAATGGTTCAGCCGAAGGTTGGCCTAGTGGTTTTTGAGCCAATTCGGATGCGGGAATCTCGAGTGCGCGAAATGAAATTGTCATAAGCACATTCTAAGCCATTGACCGCAAATTCTTTTTTGTGAGCAAAAAATAGATCGCCGTCATCAACATCAAGGCTCCCGCAACAGAAAATGTGATCGGAGCAGAATCGACTCTTCGCGCGATAATTCCCACCAGCAGTGCTCCAATAGGAGCAAGTCCTGACATCAAAAGTGAATGCACTGCCATCACCCGACCCATCACGGCAGGTGGAGTGTTGTTCTGAATCAACGTCTGGCTGAGATTCATATAAAAACCACCACCCAACCCCCACGCAAACAGCAGCAGCCCCATCACAGCAATAGATCTCGATTGACCAAGTGCAATCTGAACGAAACCACCCCAGCAAAGACCACAGATAAACCACAGTCCCTTCTGGACCAGTTTGTGATTGAAACGGAGAATCCCCATTGAAGTAACAAACTGGCCCACACCAAGCATTGCAAACAAAAGTGTTGTCTGACTACCCGACGCCCCCGCTTGCTCTTTAGCAATTTGTGGACCAAGCACAATCCATGGAGCCATCATGTACAAAATCGAGGCAGAGAGCAACACATAAAATGAACGGACCTCGGCATGTCCACGAATAAAATTGAGACCACCAAAAATCTCTTCTCGCATTCGACGACGTTGCAAATTGACACTTGGTGGTAGACGCAACTGAATGAGTGCAATAAATCCGATCAAATGCATCGCCGCTTGCAACCAAAATGCACCCTCAATACCCCATGCCGCGATTGCTGGGCCAGCAGTCGCTGGACCAATCATCAGACCCAAATTGCTACCGATTGTGTTGACAGCGATGGCACCGACAAGTTTGTCGGAGGGAACAATTGATGGAACAATTGCCGAACGCACAGGAGATCCGATTGCAATAAAAATGCCGGAGACAAACGATCCAACGATTGCCAAACTAATAGTTATGTTTCCAGTAGTGACCATCCACGCAATCACAATGGTGATAGCCAATGCACCCGCTTGGCTGACTACTAGCAGTGTTCTTCTGTTCATGTGATCACTCATCACTCCAACAATGAGAGAGATAAGAATTACTGGAATCCCCATTACAAAGAGAATCAAACCGCTGATGTCAGACTTTGCACCTAGCTCGAGCGCCAACCACACAAAAGCAAATCGTTGCGTGCTTTGCACCAAAATAAACAAAAAACTATTTGCCCACAACAACCGAAAGGGTTTGATCGCAAAAAGATCCGATGAGCGAATGCGGACACGATCTACTGGGATGCTCACTTCACACCAGCATTACACCATTGTCGCAACAAAGGCGAGTTGGCGTTTAGAGAACTACTGAACCCACAAGCCGACCGATGGCCATGGTGAATGCCATCGCCACCAAACCACCAAAAACCACACGGAACGTCGGTCGCAATGGATGTGCTCCACCGGCTTTTGCACTCGAGATTCCAAGCGCGACAAGCGCCAACACAGCAACCACAACGGTTGTAGCGATGCGCTGAGATGACGCTGCAAGAGCAACAGCAATGAGTGGGATTGCTGCACCAACCGAAAAAGATCCAGCAGAACTTACGCTTGCCTGCACTGGGCGGGCAAGGGTCAGATGAGTAATTCCCAACTCCTCGGCCATGTGGACCTTGAGCGCATCCTCTTTCGTTAACTGAACTGCCACCGCACGCGCCAGCTCCTGAGTGAGTCCCTTGCCTTTATATATTGCAGTGAGTTCGTCAAGTTCGTGCTCTGGTGTGTGCTCGAGCTCCCAGGTTTCTTTTGCGATGTCAGCCTGTTCGGCATCACGCTGCGAACTTACCGAAACAAATTCACCAATTGCCATTGACGCTGCACCTGCAACTAAGCCTGCAACACCCGCAGTGATGATCGCATTCCGGGTTCCGTCTGCTGCAGCAACACCCAAGATCAAACATGCAGTCGAGATGATTCCGTCGTTCGCACCGAGCACCATCGCACGCAACAAGCCGATGCGATGACTGAAATGACCTTCTTCGTGCCGAACCATAAGAATTATTCTACACCGTGAGCGGATTTATCGTTAACCCAACAATCCGTCGCGCAATGCGAGCAATCGTTTCATTGGTCGATGAGTGCGTCGCTCTGACTTGTCGGCATATTCGGTGAGGGCCAACAACGAATTGACACCCAGCCAACGCAGTGGCTCAACTTCCCACTTTTTTGACTGATGATTGACAAGCGCAGAGCGAGTAAGAGCATCGCCAGTGTCAACAATCTGATGCGCAAGTGTTCGGCCGACCAAACTTGATAATGCAACACCGTCACCGACATATCCTCCACCTGCACAAAGGCCTGTTGTGGCATCGACATTGGCAAATGCATGCCAGTCTCGTGGTGCACCAACAGGTCCACCCCAGTGGTGAGTAAATCGCGCGTCGGCTACTTGAGGAAAAATCTCTTGCACAGTTTGCTCGAGCCGACCATGAATTGTTGTGTTGCGATCATACGAGTCGGAAATACTAGAACCGAAGTGATACGGCGCACCACGACCGCCGAAAGCAATGCGGCCGTCTGACGTACGTTGCGCATAAGTGACCATGTTGCGACCATCGGCGAAAGTTTCACGATGTGTCCAACCAAGTGAACGCCACACAGCTTCAGAAAGTGGCTCTGTTGCCACCATCAACGAATACAACGGCACGATCTTGCGCTTGCCTGCAGGAAGCTGTGAGGTGAAGGACTCAAGAGCATTGACTACCCATTTGGCACGAACTTCACCCCGCTCAAGCACAACTCTTCGCGGCTCAATTGCAAGCGCACGCGAATCCTCAAAAATCATGACACCAAGACTCTCCACTGTTCGTGCCAACCCTGTCACCAACTTCCACGGGTTCACCACAGCGCAATGCGGGCTATACATGCCACCCAAAGTGGATGAAACGTGAATGCGTTGCGAAATCTGTTCAGCACTTTCCCAAGTCATATCGATATTGCTAAACCCCGCAGCATGCCAATCATCTATGTAGTGATGCAATCGCTCGACATGTGCTGGGTTTGAGGCCGAAGTGATAGTGCCACCCTTGTGGAAATCACATGCAATATTGTGCTCCTGAGCAACACGAGCAATCTCATCAACTGTTGCAAACATTTGATCCTGCAAAAAGCGCATTGCTTGCGCACCATGCTCAGCCGACATCTCGTTTGGTGACATGGGCAAAAATGCACTGCACCAACCGCCGTTGCGACCACTTCCTCCAAACCCAACAAATTGTGACTCAACGAGCGAGATTGATAATTGTGGGGCGAGTTGCTTGAGATAAAAAGCCGTCCATAATCCTGTGTACCCACCACCCACAATGACGACATCGGATTCGACAACGCCATCAACAGCGTTTCGTCGAGTGGTGGCATTGAACTGCACGCCCTCTTGCCACAGTGGGATAGCGCGACCATCAGACATCGTGATCAAAAACTACAACAGTGTTGCTGGTACCGAACTCATCTCGAGATGCAGCTCGCTACCGGTGTATGGATTGGCGAGCGCAACTTTCTCATTCAGTTCAATACCCAAACCAGGTTCGGTCGGTGGGATGATGAAGCCACCCTCAAATTTGATCGATGTCTTCACGAGTTCGGCATGGAAGCCCTGCCAACCCTGAATAGTTTCAAGAATCAAAAAGTTTGGCGTACACGTGGCGAGCTGAATGTTGGCAGCGGCAACCACTGGACCGCAATACAGGTGCGGCGCAATTTGCGCGTGATACACCTCGGCCATTGATGCAATTTTCTTGCCTTCTAATAATCCACCGCAACGACCAAGGTTTGGTTGCAAAATCGATGCTGCGCCAGTTTTGAGCAGTTGATGAAACTCGTACTTTGTTGTCAATCGCTCGCCTGCCGAAATAGGAATGCTGGTTGCGCGAGCCACTTTGGCAATCTCTTCTGGCGAATCTGGTGGCACTGGTTCTTCAAACCACAATGGGTCATACTTTTCGAGTTGCTTAGCAAGTCGAATTGCTCCAGACGCACTGAATTGACCGTGAGTGCCAAACAAGATGTCGGCGCGAGTGCCAATAGCTTCACGTACTGCGCGCACCATCTTGACCGAGAGGTCCATCGCATGCAACGCAGGCTGCCGACCATCAAACACCGAATACCTTCCGGCTGGATCAAACTTGACCCCAGTAAAACCACGTTCAACTTCTCGCACCGCAGCCTCGGCCGCTGCATCGGGGTCGCTGTACACCGGATCATCTGCATAGACATCGACGCCAACGGGTGGATAGAGATACGTATAGGCGCGCAATTTGTCGTGCACGCGACCACCCAACAATTCGTACACGGGCTTGCCAGTCTCTTTGCCGCAGATGTCCCACATGGCCATCTCGATGCCACTCACGATGCCACCCGTTGTGAGGTCGGGGCGCAACGAATACCCACGGCCGTACACATTGCGCCACATCATCTCGATATGAAACGGATCGCTCCCAATGACGTGTCGTTGAGCAACTTCTTCAATCATCTTGGCTACAAGATGTGGAGAATAAGTGGCCGTGTAGACCTCGCCAATGCCCGAAATGCCAGAGTCTGTAGTGAGTTTGACAAAAATAAAATAGCGACCGCCAAAGCGTGGCGGTGGGTTACCCACCACAAATGTTTTGACGTCGACAATTTTCATAAAAGAGCAGTCGCCTAGAACACAATCACGTTGCGAAGTGCTTCGCCGCGCTTCACTGCGTCGATTGCTTCATTGATTTCCTCAATCGGATATGTCTTGGTAACGAGTTCATCCAACTTGACTCGACCTTGGTTGTACAACCCGACAAGGTTTGGAATATCGACTTGAATTCGAGCCGAACCCATTTTTGAACCCAAGATGTTTTGGCTGTAAGCAGCCATCGTGCCAGGGTCGATTTCCGACATCACGCCGCTTGCAGGCATGCCCACAAGCACTACTGAGCCACTCTTGGCCAACATGCCGTAGGACGAGTCGAATGCCGACTTGACACCAACAGTCACGAACACATAGTCGGCACCGCGGCCATCAGTAAGTTCGAGCACACGCTCTGCAACGTTTTCGGTTTTGGAGTTGATGCCATGCGTTGCACCAAAATCTTTGGCGGCCGCAATCTTGTTGTCGGCGATATCAATGGCAATAACCGTGCGTGCGCCGCTCACGCGTGCACCCTGAATCGCATTGAGACCAACACCACCAGTGCCGATGACAACGACGTGACTACCAGCAGGAACTTTTGCAGTATTGGTTACTGCACCAAATCCAGTGATAACACCGCATGCAAGGAGCGATGCACTTGCCATCGGAATCGTCTTTGGCACTGCCACACACTGCGACTCGTGCACGAGTACAAACTCAGCAAAGCCACCCGTGCGCATGCTCTGCACAATCGAGTTGCCTTTTGCATCCGTGATTGGCGACTTGGCATCGAGAGGAAACTGCGTGCTGCATGTAACAGGGTTGCCCATGCTGCAACCGTGGCAATGTCCACACGACCGAATCAATGTGACAACAACGTGCTCTCCCACTTTGACCGTCGTAACATCAGCGCCCACTTTTTCGACAACGCCAGCACACTCGTGACCATAGATGGCTGGCAATGTGCCGCCCCACGAACCCTCTGCGTAAGTGATATCGCTGTGACAAATCGCGACAGCCGAAACCTTGACGCGAACTTCGCCAGGACCAGCATCGGCAAGTTGCACTTCTTCGATGACGAGTGGCTTACCAAACTCGCGACACACTGCTGCTTTCATAGAATTGTTCTACCTTTTGACTCTGAGGGGTTTAAACGGACTCACTTAATGTAGTCGGCTGACTCAATATCAAGAATGTCCATCAAGGCCGCAAAATGCAACTCGGCAGCCTCTGGATACTCGCGCCACTGTTTGCATGCAAGGGCTGCAGTCTCATTATCCACCAGTTGCAGTTCGCGTCCAGTCGAAAGAGCAATCACTTGCAATTGTGCTGCCTTTTCGAGGTAGTACAACTCGTCAAAGGCTTGTGCAATCGTGTCCGCTACCACCAACACGCCATGGTTAGCAAGGAACAAGATGTCTTTGCCATCCTTCAAAAGTGAAGCCACCCGCTCGCCCTCGGTAGGTTCGAGTGCCATGCCCGCATAGTGGCGGTCATATGCGATGCGATCATAGAAACGGCACGCATTTTGATCCAGCATCAAAAACTCAAAGTCTTTCAAGCTTGCCAGTGCCGTTGTATATGTCATGTGAGTGTGCAAGATACATCTAGCCCGAGGCACATTGCGATGGATAAACGAATGCAAAATCCAAGCCGTTGCATCTACGTTCTGTGCAACTGGGTCAGACGCTCGATCGGCTGTTGTCACCAACGCCAACCGACTTGCCTGCGCGCGAGAAAAATGCATACCGCGTGTGTTGATCAAAAACTCTTGACCGTCTTCACTGACAGCAGCACTGAAATGGTTGGCTATGCCTTCGTGGTAATCAAGTCTGGCAGCCCAGCGAAATGCAGCGGCCAATTCCCTGCGAGTTCTCTTGTGCGCCACACGTACCCCCAGTGCTTACATTGGACTAACGAGAAAGACTCTATTCCAATTCGGCAGGAAAGCCAGGTGCGCGCAAGTCTGAGCCAGTTGCATCTTCGAGCAACTTCACCACTTGTGATGACCAGGCCTCGCCACCGTAGGCAGCCTTTGCCTTCACAAATTGCTCATTTGTCAAAGTTGCCAATGCGAGTGGCACACCAAACTCTTTGCCGTACCCGAGCGCAAAGCCCATGTCTTTGAGCGCCAAGTCCATAGTGAAGTTGATGTTGTAACTGCCGTTGAGAATCACTTGGCTTTCTGTTTCGTGCACAAAGCTATTGCCCGATGATTGCTTGATTGCCTCAAAAGCCACACCAAGGTCGAGGCCACCACGTTTTGCAAGCATCAACGCTTCGCCTGCGGCAACTAAGTGAATGAATGCGAGCATGTTGGTGATCACTTTGATCACTGCGGCACTCCCCAACTTGCCGATGTACAACACCGGTTGACCCATCGCATTGAGAGCCTTCTCGTGAGCCTTATATACGTCTTGTTCGCCACCCACGAGCACAGTGATATCTCCATGTGCTGCTTTGTGCACACCGCCAGTTACAGGCGACTCGAGCACATTGATGCCCTTTGCTTCACACATCGCTCCAAGACGCAATGTTTCGTCTTGGTCATTGGTGCTCATGTCGATCCATGTTGCGCGAGTTGCACGGCCGGCAAGTGACTCAATCACTCCACCATTACCGGCAACAACAGCATCAATTGCACGTGGAGAAGGCAGGCACGTAAACACCGTGTCGGATGCATCACACAACTCCTTGATCGAACCAGCCAACTTTGCTCCTTTGGCAACGAGTGGTGCTGCTGCGTCGACGTTGAGGTCGTACACAGTGACCTCAAACCCGTTGCGTAGCAAACTGCCTGCCAAAAACTTGCCGATGTGACCTAGACCAATGAATCCACAACGCATACGAGCCCCTTTGTTTATCTTTTAAGAATTGATAGTTGTAATGAGATGTTTAGAGTTGAATCCAAGTTGTCTTCAGGTTGGTGTAGCCCTCGATTGAGTGCAATGAGCGATCACGACCCGTACCCGATTGCTTGAAGCCACCGAATGGCGTTGTGATTGAACTTCGATCAAACGTGTTGACCCATACAGTTCCTGCACGCAATTGACGTGCAATCTTGTGAGCCTTCGAAACATCTCGTGTCCATAATGCAGCACCAAGGCCATACTGTGAGTCGTTTGCAATGCGCACTGCATCTTCGTCGCTGGTTACTCGAATAGAGCCAAGCACTGGACCAAAAATCTCCTCTTGCTCGATGCGCATACCTGGCTTAACGCCTTTGAAAATCGTTGGTGGAATAAAGATGCCGCCCTTGACCGGCTCGACAGGCGTACCACCCGTGTGCACAATTGCTCCCTCACTCTTTCCAATGTTGATGTACTCGTTGACGCGATCGAATTGTGAGCGATCCACAATCGTTCCCATCGCGGTCTTCGGGTCATAGGTGTCCCCAGGCATGATCGTCTTTGAGACATCCTGAATCTTTTGCAACAATTCGTCTTCAATCTTCTGGTCAACAACCATGCGAGTACCGGCATGACACGTTTGGCCAGCGTTGTAAAACACACCCCACGCAATCGCCGATGCCGCAGCATCGATGTCTGGGCAGTCACTCAATACAACGTGCGGTGTCTTGCCACCCAACTCGAGCGAAACCGCTTTTGCATTGCTTTCCGCGGAGTACTTCAAGAAGTACTTACCAACTTCGGTCGAGCCAGTGAAGGCAAGCTTGTTCACGTCCATGTGCTTGCCAAGCGTGCCACCACAGCTTGGGCCAAAGCCGTTGACCACGTTGAATACTCCAGCAGGCAAACCGGCCTGCACTGCGAGTTCAGCAAACAACAGCGCCGACAATGGTGACTGCTCTGCTGGCTTCAGAATGACAGAGTTTCCACCTGCGAGTGCAGCACCAACTTTCCACGAACTAATGATGAGTGGATAGTTCCACGGAACCACTGCCCCAACAACGCCCATTGGCTCGCGCTCAATCAATGCAATTGAGTCACGAGGTACTGGGGCAATCTCGCCGTACAACTTGTCAATAGTTTCGGCATACCACTGAATGTTGTTGGAGCACGATGCAACGTCCACGTTGAGCGAATCGCTGATTGGTTTGCCACAATTCATAGTTTCGAGCAATGCCAACTCTTCGGCATGATCGCGAATCAGTTGCGCCCACTTGAGCATCACATTCTTTCGATCAAGTGGAGCCATCTCGCTCCAGATGCCAGCCTCGAACGTGCGCTTTGCCACTGCAACCGCACGATTGACATCTTCGACATCGCCTTCAGCAACATGTGTGATGATGCTTCCATCGCGAGGATTGATCGACTCAAATGTTTTGCCACTTGCCGCATCTACAAACTTGCCGTCAATGAACAACTGCGTGCGCGATACTTTTTGACCTGCGCGCTTTGTCCAGTCGGCGAGTGTGAGTTGTGCGGCCATGGTCGTCTCCGTTGAATTTGTTTTGGGGGATATGTATTGATAACTGCGGCAAAACGGTATCAGCAATGGCCCTTTCTTCTAGGATCTGAAGCGTGGAAACTAAAAAATTGCTGGTCGTCGCCTCGGTCGAGCGCACTGGCTCCACACTGTTGTGCTCAATACTGCGTGGCACGTTGGCCGCTGGTACCCCAGTGGAATACCTCAACATCCACACCCAAAACTTTGTCCGCTTCCGCGATAAATATGGAGTGCCAACGATCACCCCGACTCGCCAACCTCTGAGCGCGCTTCGCAAACTGCTTGGCAAATCGGCATGGCGTGACATCTCGTATTTTTCTCACCGCTCGTATTTGACCTACCTCACTCGTCTTGCCGAAGTTAACACCACACAAAATGGGGTGTTCGGAATCAAAATGCATTGGAATCAATACAAGCGCCACATGCTCGACCTCGATCTGAACGTCAACTATTGGGGTGTGCCTGTGCGATGGGTGCGCATCATGCGCCAAAATGAAATCCGCCAGGCAATTTCATTTGTCCGTGCATCCCAAAGCGAGTCGTGGAACAGCAACATGGAAGTGCAGCGCGAGCCCATCTATGACGGCGATGCAATCGAAAGCGCACTTGCTCGCATCGCCGATGAAAATGCTCAGTGGCAAAAATATTTCGTCGACAACAACATCGTGCCGCTCGACATCACCTACGAGCAACTGACTCGTGATATGGATGCAACAGTTCGTCTCGTGATGAACCACATTGACTCTCCTATCGATACGGTGCCTGCCCCTCAAACAAAGAAGCAATCTGATGCCACCTCCAAAGAATGGGCAGAACGGTTCGTGCTCGAGCACCCCGAGCACGCCCACCGCGCCAACGTGTCTAGTTTGTAAGATAGAACGGTGAACACCAAACAGGTTTCCGACATTTTCGATCCAACAGCTTGGCGCGAAGTTGAAGGTTTCTCGTTCAATGACATCACCTACCATCGCGCACTCGCCCACGGCACAGTGCGCATTGCGTTCAATCGCCCAGAAGTGCGCAACGCTTTTCGACCGGCAACAGTGGACGAACTCTTTGTTGCGCTCGATCACGCACGCCAAACAACCGACGTCGGTTGTGTACTACTCACCGGCAACGGACCGTCAGCCAAAGATGGTGGTTGGGCTTTTTGCAGCGGAGGCGACCAACGCATTCGAGGCAAGGACGGCTACAAGTACGCTGACGGAGACACCGCAAGCACCATCAATCAAGGTCGCACCGGTCGACTACACATTCTTGAGGTGCAACGTCTAATCAGATTCATGCCAAAGATTGTGATCTGCGTGGTGCCAGGTTGGGCCGCGGGTGGCGGACACAGTTTGCACGTGGTTTCTGATCTCACATTGGCAAGCAAAGAACACGCTCGCTTCAAACAAACCGATGCCGATGTTGCAAGCTTTGATGGCGGATTCGGTTCGGCATATCTTGCGCGACAAGTTGGCCAAAAATTTGCTCGAGAAATCTTTTTCCTTGGCCGTGAATACTCCGCCGAAGATGCGCAGCGCATGGGCATGGTCAATGCCGTCGTACCACACGCCGAACTTGAAGCAACAGCACTGCAGTGGGCAAAAGAAATCAACTCAAAGAGCCCGACCGCACAGCGAATGCTCAAGTTTTCGTTTAACTTGATCGATGATGGCCTTGTTGGCCAGCAAGTGTTCGCCGGAGAGGCCACACGACTTGCCTACATGACAGATGAAGCAGAAGAAGGACGCAACGCTTTTCTTGAAAAGCGCGACCCAAACTGGGACGCCTTCCCATGGCAATTCTAAAATAACTTTTCGTGATTATCGAAGTCGACGATGCATCTGACGAACGGCTGAATGCATTTCGTTGGCGCGAACGACAACTCAACACCATCGCGCAACGCAAGGCCGCACAAGTCAACAACCTCGAATCAACTGGAATGTTTGTCGCAGAAGGCGACCTCGTTGTTCGTCGGGCACTTGATGCAGGATGCAAACCTTCCGTTGTCTTATGCGACCCAAAATGTGCACAGGAGTTCGTTGCCGACATCACCCAGCATGGCGGCATCACACTGAGTGCTTCAGCCGACATTCGCCGCGAAGTCACTGGGCTCGGTGTTCCGCTCGACGCAATCGGCGTATTTCACCGTCCAGCGTTGCGCGATGCACAATCATTAATTGATTCGTCTACACGGCTCGTCATTCTGGATTGCATCGACAACCCCAGCAACGTTGGCGCCATCGCACGAAGCGCAGTTGCCCTTGGATGGGACGCAATGCTGCTTGACCAAACGTCGTCTGATCCACTCACCCGCCGAGCATTACGAGTATCGATGGGCACGACTTTCAACTTGCCCTACGCGCGAATCACCGACATCTCAACCACGTTGCATCAACTTGCAAGTCGGGGCTTCGCTGTTGTGGGCATGACTTTGACCCACCCAACCAAGCAAGTGCTGCCAATGAATCGCATCAATCTTGACGACTCTCAGCCCCGCGCACTCGTGCTCGGTTCTGAACGCCAGGGTCTGAGCGATGCAGCGCTTGAAGCATGCACAATTCTGACCAACATTCCAATGGCAGTCGGGATTGACTCGCTCAATGTTGCGTCGGCTACCGCAATTGCGTGTTACGCACTCAAATAGTTGCGCCGGGCGAATTGATCATGGCTGTTGATGCCATCGTCATATATTCCGTCAGTTGCTGATGAACCGTCTCATTGGGTGAGAGTTCATCCACTGCGGCCATCATGTGCACCATCCAACGATCTCGCTCGCGCTCGCCAATCACAAATGGAAAATGTCTTTGTCGCAAACGTGGATGCCCGCGTTCATCGCTATACGTCGTTGGTCCACCCCAATACTGTTGCAAGAACAAAGTAAGTCGTTCTTTCGCTCCACTTAAATCTGACTGCTCTGGGTACAACGGCAGCAACACATCATCTGTTGCTACACCTTCGTAAAAACGATCGACCAATCGATCAAAAAATTGGGAGCCGCCTACTTCTTCAAAAAGACTCATGAACTAGAAAAACTCTGGTTCTTCCCAGCCCACAAAAATGTCTGGTATGTCTGTGCTCACCTTGTCGGTAAACACCGCTGGTCGCTTTTGCAAAAAGCTCATCACACCTTCGCGAGTGTCTGCCGAACGACCGCGTTCTTGAATGCCACGTGAATCAACACGATGTGCCTCCATTGGGTGCGAAGCCCCGAGCATTCGCCACATCATCTGACGAGCAAGAGCAACAGAAACCGGAGCCGTGTTGTCCACAATTTCTTGCGCAAGTTCGCGAGCAACTTGCAGTAGCTCTGCCTGCGGATGAATACTGCGCACGAGACCACCACGCAATGCTTCGTCTGCCAAAAAGACCCGTCCGGTCAATACCCACTCTTGGGCCTGTGCGATACCTACTAGACGCGGCAAAAACCATGACGAACAAGCCTCAGGCACAATGCCGCGGCGAGTAAACACGAAACCCATTTTGGCAGTGTCAGCAGCAATTCGAATATCCATTGGCAACGTCATCGTTGCACCAATACCAACCGCCGCGCCGTTGATCGCACCAATGATTGGTTTGTTACACCTAAACATGCGCAGAGTCACCATGCCACCACCATCGCGACGCACCGCAGTTGGATTTTGACCACTCAACTTGCCGTCGCTAAATGTGTCTGCACCGTGCGACAAATCGGCACCCGCACAAAATGCGCGACCACTGCCCGTGACGATCACTGCACGCACGTTGTCATCTAGATCGATCTCGTCGAATACTTGCAACAACTCGTTCATCATCACACCCGTAAACGCATTCATCTTGTCGGGGCGATGCATCGTGACCGTAGCGATGTTATTGCTCACCTCGTAAATGATTTCTGTATACATGTGCTGGGTGCCTTTACAGTTTTACGTTTATACGTCTATACATCTAAGAATCGTGAAGCCGCAATAGCTGAACCAATAGCACCGACAAGCGCACCGATTGCAAGAATCATCAGCATCACTCCCGTCAAATAACTAGATGGGACAACGAGCGAACTGATTCCTGTACCGGGCTTAAACCCAGCGACGCCATTGGTCCATGCAGAGTTGAGCACCCACAGCCCACCACAAGATGCAATACCTCCGAGCAAACCGTGCAATAAGCCTTCAAGCATGAACGGCACCCTGATAAACCAGTTTGTTGCTCCGACCAATTTCATCACTTCTATCTCACGCCTGCGCGCAAACATCGCTGTACGAATCGTGTTCCAAATCAGTCCTACTGCTACGACCAACAAGACAAGCGACATCACCAATGTGACAGTGCGCACGAAACGAGACAGCGTCGAGATCACCTGAAACTCGTCTTCGGCAAGGGCCACATCTTGCACGCCAGGCAAAGAGCGATATTGCTCGCTCAAACTGCGCACGAGCTCTGGGTCTTGGGTAATTGGTACAACCTTGAACTGCGACGGAATATTATCGGGGGTCAACAAACTCAAGGTGACAGGATCTCCAACAAAAATCCGTTTTGCTTCTTCATAGCTTTGTGTTTTGTCTAGGTACAGCAACTTTTCAGCATCAATGATGGTTGGTGCAGCCTTAATTGTCTGGTCGATCAATGAGATCTGCTCGGGTGTTGCATCGCTGCGCACAAATACAATCATCTCAACGTCGCCACGCCACTGCACCAGCAGATTGTCAAATGCGCGCTGAATCAAAAACGTTGTGCCAACCAATAGCAGCGCAATAGCCGATGTAAGGATGGCTGCGACAGTGAGCGTGAGGTTGCGCCTAAAGCTTGCCCACATTTCGCGAAACGCATATGCAATACGGGCGATCATTCGTACACCCCGCGTTCTTGGTCGCGCACGATGACACCACGGTCAAGTTGAATAACGCGCTTACGCATTGCATTAACAACACGATGGTCGTGCGTTGCCATCACCACTGTGGTGCCAGTGCGATTGATCTCTTCCAATAGCGCCATGATGCCCTCGCCCGTTGCTGGGTCAAGGTTGCCGGTTGGCTCATCGGCCAACATGATGAGCGGTCTATTAACAAATGCTCGCGCGATCGAAACGCGCTGTTGCTCTCCGCCCGACAACTGCTCTGGAAAACGATCTTCCTTGCCAGCAAGACCCACCAACTCGAGCACAACCGGAACCTGTCGATTGATGACGTGCCTTGGCTTGCCAATGACTTCGAGAGCAAACGCTACGTTTTCGAAAACTGTCTTGTTGGGCAACAACTTGTAGTCCTGAAACACGTTGCCCATGTTGCGGCGCAAATACGGAACGCGCGACTCGGCCATCTCATTAACGTTTTGCCCAGCCACCCACACCTCGCCACGCTCGGGCTGTTCTTGACGGTTAATCAGTCGCAACAGTGTCGACTTGCCAGATCCAGATGGTCCAACCAAAAACACGAAGTCGCCTTTAGCGATATCGAAACTTGCATCTCGAACGGCCACCGTTTCGGTGCCGTACCTCTTGGTCACACTTTCCAAACGGATCATGGGGCCCCTTCCAGGCGACGAAAACTCAGTTTAGTTTATGAATCCGAGTTTGCACGGCGCCACCGTAGGTAGCCCTCCATAAAGAGATTCAGATCGCCATCCAGAACCCCAGCGATATTTCCGCTCTCAATCTCGGTGCGCACATCTTTCACCATTTGATATGGCTGCATGACATACGAACGAATCTGGCTACCCCAGCCAATCGCCGATGGTTTGCCCGCAATTTTTTTCATTGCAGCATCACGTTCTTCTTCGATACGAGATGCGACCATCGTCTTGAGGCGCTTCAACGCACTCTCACGGTTTTGCAATTGCGAACGCTCTTGTTGCGACGACGCAACGAGTCCTGTTGGTTCGTGAATGAGTCTTACTGCAGACGATGTCTTATTGACGTGCTGTCCACCAGCGCCCGATGCTCGAAACACTTCCATACGGATATCGGTCTCATTAATTTCAACATCGGCTTCTTCAAGAATTGGCCACACTTGCACGCTGGCAAAACTTGTTTGGCGCCGACCCTGGTTGTCAAACGGACTGATTCGCACCAAACGATGTGTGCCTCGCTCGGACGTAAGTAGTCCATAGGCGTATCGACCACGCACCGTGAAGTCGGCCGACAGAATGCCTGCTTCTGTGCCAAGTGAGATATCGCCGATCTCGATTGCAAAGTTGCTGCGCTCCGCCCAGCGCGTGTACATGCGCAAGAGCATCTCGCTCCAGTCTTGGGCATCAACACCACCGTCTTTGGCATTGATCTGCACAATTGCATCCATCTCATCGTGTACACCGGTGAACAAACTTCGCAGCTCAAGCGCATCAAGCTTTGCCCGCACACCACCGATGCCGTTTTCAAGATCTGGTTCTTGGCTTGCATCATCAATTTCACGAGCCATTTCGTGCAGCACCTCTAGGTCGTCCACCGATCCAGACAGTTGCGCGAATTCGTCAAGGTCTGCTTTGAGATTGACGTATTCGGTATTTACTTTTTTGGCATTGTCTTGGTCGTCCCACAAATCTGGGCGAGCAACATCAATCTCAAGAACCTTCATTCGCTCGCCGCCAGCCTCCACCTTGAGATAGACGAAGGCTTCACTTACACGTCGCCGAATTTCGGTGAGGTCGTTGGAAAAATCGCGCATAGTGAAGAGAAGTAAATTAGTTGCGCCCGTGGCACAACTTGTACTTCTTACCCGAACCGCAAGGGCACATCGCATTGCGCGGGGTTGTAGACCAGTCATCAGCCGACTTGACAATCGTCTTCACGGCTGGCTCGGACTGCATCGGCACGCCGGTTTCTGCAGCAGCAATCGCGGCAAAACCACCGTCGGTCTCGGTATCAAAAGATGATTCTTGAAGGTTGCTCACCTGCAATACAGGCGACTCATTTTTTACAACCTGTACGTGCATGACGTACTTGACAAAGTCTTGAGCAATGCCCTTCATCAGAGTGCCAAACATCTCGAAGCCCTCACGCTGCCATTCGGTGAGTGGATCTTTTTGACCCATCGCACGCAGGTTGATGCCCTCTTGGAGATAGTCCATCTCCTCAAGATGTTCGCGCCAACGCTGATCGATAATGCGCAGCATCACTTGACGCTCGATCTCGCGCATAGTCGACTCGCCCATTTCGGTCTCGCGAGCCGCATAAAAAACTGACGCATCAGACATCACGAGGTCGTACATCTCGTCGGTGTCGGCACACTGCTCAAGTCGATGGCTCGTAACTGTGGATGGCCAGAACGAAACAAGTTCACGAGCCAAGCCGTCTAGATCCCATTCATCACTTGCATCTGACACACAATGACTGTCAATCAACGAGTCAACGGCTTCTGCCAAATACTCCATCGCGGCAACTTTGAGATCAAGCCCTTCAAGAATCTGGTCGCGCCGCTGATAAATGATTTTGCGTTGCTCATTCATTACTTCGTCGTACTTAAGAACGTTTTTACGAATCTCGCCGTTGCGCTGCTCCACTGTTGTTTGAGCACGCTCAATGGCCTTAGTTACCATCTTGGCCTCAATTGCTTCGTCATCCGGTAATGCTCGTCCCATCACCCAGCTCAATGCACCGGTTGCAAACAAGCGCATCAGTTCGTCGTCAAGACTGAGATAAAAACGGCTTTCGCCTGGATCACCTTGGCGACCAGATCGACCGCGCAACTGATTGTCAATACGTCGCGACTCGTGACGTTCGGTGCCAAGCACATAAAGACCGCCGACACTGCGCACTTTGTCGCCCTCGATCTTGCACGAAGCCGTGTACTCCACCAACAAATCCGCATAACGCTTTTGCGCTGCCGCGCGAGCCTGTCGATATTCATCCGGCATTTGTTCGAGTGGCATCTGTAGAGCAAATTCGTCAATCAGCGTGTCTGGTGCGAATCCTTCTTGCAAAACTTTGGCTCGAGCAAGCCCTTCTGGGTTTCCGCCGAGCATGATGTCGACTCCACGACCAGCCATGTTGGTTGCAACAGTGACACTGCCCATGCGACCAGCCTGTGTAACGATTGAAGCTTCTCGTGTGTGCTGCTTGGCATTGAGGACTTCGTGTTTAATGCCGTGCTTGTCAAGTTCACGCGACAGCAACTCGCTCTTCTCCACGCTGACAGTGCCGACCAAAACTGGTTGACCCTTTTTGTGCTTCTCTTCGATATCAGCAACGACTGTCTTAAACTTTGCGGCTTCGGTCTTAAAAATCAGGTCTGCTTGGTCGATGCGCACCATCTCACGATTAGTTGGGATGGGAACAACCTGGAGCCCATATGTATTCATCAATTCGGCTGCTTCGGTTTGCGCAGTACCTGTCATGCCGGCAAGTTTGTCGTACATGCGGAAATAGTTTTGCAAGGTGACTGTCGCGAGCGTCTGATTTTCTTCCTTGATCTTGACGCCCTCTTTGGCCTCAACGGCCTGGTGAATTCCCTCACTCCAACGACGGCCTTCAAGAATTCGACCGGTGAATTCGTCGACGATTTTTACTTCACCATCTTGGATGATGTAGTCCTTATCGCGCTGATACAACACCGCAGCCTTGAGTGCTACTTGCAATTGGTGCACCAAGTTTTGTTGCACTTCGTCATACAAGTTGGCAATGCCAAGTTGTTGCTCTACTTTTTCAATTCCAGCCTCGGTTGGAACTACGACGCGCTTGTCTTCTTCAACTTCATAATCAACGTCTCGCTTGAGCGACCTGACAATTGAAGCAAATTGGTAATACGACTTGGCTGCATCGGCAATGCGTCCAGAGATAATCAATGGTGTACGAGCCTCGTCAATCAAAATCGAGTCAACTTCGTCGACGATCGCAAAATAATGACCGCGCTGAACTTTTTCTTCTTTGGTGCCAGCCATGTTGTCGCGCAAATAATCAAAACCAAATTCGTTGTTTGTGCCATAGGTGATGTCGGCCATGTAGTCGATGCGCTTCTCTGCCGCCGAAGTGCGCACACCAGGAATCACGAGTCCAACTTCGAGTCCGAGCCAACGATGAATACGACCCATCCACTCCGAGTCGCGTTGCGCAAGATAATCGTTGGTGGTCACCAAGTGCACACCTTTGCCAGGCAACGCATTGAGATACATAGGCAACGTTGAAACGAGTGTCTTGCCTTCGCCCGTGCGCATTTCGGGAATCCATCCAGCATGCAGCGCTGCTCCACCCATCATCTGTACGTCGTAGTGGCGCTGACCAATAACCCGCAGTGAGGCTTCACGAACTACGGCAAATGCTTCGACCAGCAAATCATCGGTGTCTTCGCCGCGCTCGATACGCGAGCGAAACTCGGCGGTCTTGCCTTTGAGTGCCTGATCGGACAACGCATGAATCTCTGGCTCTTGAGCATTGATATCGGGAATGATGTCGGCCAAAGCCTTGACCTTTTTGCCCTCACCGGCGCGAAGAATGCGATTGAGTAAGGCCATACGACCCTGAATCCTACCTTCGGAGGTCGTGTCTGAGAGCGCTTGCAACTGCCACACAGGTCACTTGGCAAACACCCGCCTTGCGCAATGCGTCTGCAGCACACCGCAGAGTCGTGCCAGTTGTGACCACGTCATCAACAACCATTACATGACTGTTAACCCCTAGTTTGCGCGCTGAAAAAACAGAACCTCGCAAGCGCTCTTCACGCGACGCTCCGGTTTGCACGTTGGTCGAGGTCTTGATCAGAAGTCGCCTACACGGCACACCGAGCACTCTGGCCAATCGTCGCGCCAATAATTCGGCCTGATCATGGCCCCGTCGACGAACTCGTGTCGTACTAGTAGGTGCCCAAGTCACCACATCACAGGTGGTCACGATGTTTGGTATGCGTTGCATGACCCTCTGTGCGAGTAATTCAACCAGCACCGACACCACCTGTCGGCGATTGTGGTACTTGAGCTTCAAAATCAATCGGCGCGCGATGCCCTCGTACGCAACACCAACCACCGCGAGATCGCTATCGGGTTGCACCATTGCAAACAGTTGTGTCCGGCATGAAACGCACAGTACGCGAGCGATGTCGCCACACGCCTCACACCTCTGTCTGAACAACATTCACACCTCCGCAGCATTAGTCTTTGCGCGTGGCAAATTATTTTCTTGCACCGCTCAAAGATCGCCCAATCGAGCGACTGACCCGATGTGTGTTTGGGCTTGCACTTTTCGGAACCGGAATTGGCATGCAAAAAGCCGGCAATCTGGGCTTGCCACCATGGGACGTGTTTCATGATGGCGTGAGCAAAATCATCGGCTTACCTTTTGGCACAACTATCGTGCTCACGAGCGCGTTCGTCATGTTGCTCTGGATTCCACTGCGCCAAGCACCAGGACTCGCCACCATCTTGAACGCAATCGAGGTTGGCATTGCAGCGGGCATCTTTCTTTCGATCGTTCCTGAAGCCACCGATGACACAGCAATGTGGCTGCGAATATTTTTAATGCTCGGCGGAATTGTGGTGACCGGAATTGGATCAGGTTTTTACATCGGTGCAGGTCTTGGCCCTGGCCCACGTGACGGCTTGATGGTTGGTCTTGCCAAACGCGGAATCAATATCGGCAAAGCGCGCACAGGTGTAGAGATCGCAGTGTTACTTGCCGGAGTTGCATTGGGCGGCTCGATCGGAATCGGCACGATTGCGTTTGCTGTTTTGATCGGACCCATAGTTGCGAAAACACTTCCGCTGCTACAGATCCGATCTGCAACATCTACTTCGTAGGTTTAAAACTAAAACCGCAATTTAGTAGCGATAGTTCTCCGACTTGAACGGGCCATTGTGTGGAATGCCCAAGTAATCAGATTGCTCGTCTGAAAGTTTTGTCAACACTGCGCCAAGTGCACCTAAATGCAGCGTTGCAACTTTTTCATCGAGCGCCTTTGGCAACACGTATACGCCGAGCGGATACTTGTCGGTGTTGTTAAACAGCTCCATCTGAGCAATGACTTGGTTTGTAAATGAACAACTCATCACAAAGCTCGGGTGTCCTGTTGCACAACCCAAGTTGACAAGACGTCCTTCAGCCAACACGATCACAGCGTGGCCATCTTGAAACGTCCACAAGTCGGTGCCGGCCTTGAGTTCATCACGAGTTGCCCCGCTTCGAGCAAGACCAGCCATATCGATTTCGTTATCAAAGTGGCCGATGTTGCAAACAATTGCGTTGTGCTTCATCCTTGCCATGTGATCAACAGTCACAATTGCTTCGTTGCCCGTTGCTGTTACAAACACATCTGCAGTTGAGACAAGAGCCTCAAGTGTGTTGACTTCGTAGCCCTCCATCGCTGCTTGCAATGCATTGATTGGGTCAATCTCGGTCACCACAACGCGCGCACCTTGACCGCGCAAGCTTTGCGCACAGCCTTTACCTACGTCGCCATAACCACAGACCACTGCCAACTTGCCAGCCAACATCACGTCAGTCGCGCGGTTGATTGCGTCAATCAACGAGTGACGACATCCGTACAAGTTGTCAAACTTTGATTTGGTCACGCTGTCATTGACGTTGATCGCAGGAAAGAGCAACTCGCCCTTTTCGGCCATCTTGTAGAGACGCTTCACTCCGGTTGTTGTTTCTTCGGTGACACCCTTGATGCCTTTTGCCATCTTGGTCCACTTTTTTGGCTCAGACTTGAGTGAGCGTTGCAAAAGTCCAAGCACAATTGCCAACTCTGGGTTTGATGCAGTCGTTGGATCCGGAACAGCGCCTGCTGCTTCATACTCAACACCCTTGTGCATCAACATGGTTGCATCGCCGCCGTCATCCAAAATCATGTTTGGTCCGTCGCCATCTGGCCATGTCATCATCTGGTCGGTTGCCCACCAGTACTCTTCGAGCGTCTCACCCTTCCATGCAAACACTGGAACACCGTCTGGCTCCTCGACCGAACCGTTTGGTCCAACCGCTACTGCTGCAGCCGCATGATCTTGCGTTGAGAAAATATTGCAACTCGCCCAACGCACTTCTGCGCCAAGTTCGGTGAGTGTTTCGATCAGCACTGCAGTCTGAATCGTCATGTGCAACGAGCCAGAAATGCGTGCGCCCTTGAGTGGTTTGGTTTTGCCATACTCTTTGCGCAACGCACGAAGACCTGGCATTTCGTGTTCGGCTAAGTGAATCTCCTTGCGACCAAATGGTGCGAGGGACAGATCAGCGACGCGAAAATCACGACGTTGGGCAAATGAAGTCATACGTTTTCCTTTGTGATAGGTACGAGTACGTATTCGTGTACATGTACATGAATGAAAGTTGATGGGCCCTGGCCAGCTGGCACGGGATTAATTTGGCCCATCTAGAACATTCATCCTAGACGAAAAGAACTAGCCAAATGTTGGAGCGATGTGCTCTTGGGCAATTCGCTGCATCAGACCATCGTGCTCCGATGCGTCAACACTGGTTGCCTCGTCAATCAACATCACAGGGATTCCCTCGACAATGTTGTACTTCCGTTGCAACCGTGGGTTATACAAAAAGGCATCAGTCGAAAAGTAATACAGCGATCCCTTGTCTTGTGGGCAGGCCAAGATCTGAAGCAATTTTGCATCGAGTGACATAACGCTCATTGTACTGCTCCGCACTTAGGCCGTGATGCTGGCGAGTAACTCAACCACATGATTGTCACATTCATCGCGCGTGGATGCCTCAAGATTGAGTCGCAACAGCGGCTCGGTATTAGACGCTCGCACATTGAACCACCACGAACCACAGTCAACGGTCAGTCCATCCACTCGATCCTGTGAGTACGACGAGTAATCAAGCGCGATTCGCTCAATGACGGCGTGGATGTCGTCGACCGTTGTGTTGATTTCTCCACTGGATGCGTAGCGCTCGAGCGGCTCACGCATTTGCGAAAGCGACTTGCCGGTGTGGCACATCTCGCCCAACACACCCATCGTTGCGATCAATCCGCTGTCGGCGCGATAGTTGTCGGCGAAGTAATAGTGACCAGAGTGCTCGCCCGCAAACACCGCGCCCGTTTCGGCCATGATCTGCTTCATGAAGCTATGACCATTTTTTGTTCGAATACCTTTTCCACCAAGCTCAGCGATCACCTCTGGTACGGCGCGCGAGCAGATGAGGTTGTACAAAATGGTTGCGCCAGGGTGCGTGCGCAAGAAACGCGTCGCCAATAGTGCTGTCGTTGTACTGCCCGACATTCCTCGACCTTTTTCATCCACCACAAATACTCTGTCGGCATCGCCATCGAATGCCAGACCAACATCAAACCCACCTGCCAGCACTCGTGCCTGCAAGTCGCGCTGGTTTGCAGGTTGCAACGGATCGGCTGGATGATTGGGAAACGTACCGTCTAGTTCGCCATACATCACTTCAAGTTCAAATGCACCGAGCCGCTCAAAAACTGCTGGTACAACAAGTCCGCCCATTCCATTAGCAGTATCAGCAACAATTCTGAGTGGACGCAAAGTGTCTGCCTGAATGAACTTGACGACATGGTCAACAAACTCGGAAAGCAAGTTGATGTGGTTCAACGTTCCAGCCTTAGCCGCAGGTGTTGGCTCCTTGCCATCGAGCACTGCGGTTGCGGTCACCAGCATGTCGCGTAAGCCGTTATCGATACCGATTGAACGAGCGCCTGCCAAACAACACTTGATGCCGTTGTACTGAGCAGGGTTGTGTGAGGCCGTAAACATTGCACCGGGCATGTTGAACTTGCCCGACGCGTAATACAGCAAGTCGCTCGAGGCTAGGCCAACATTGGTGACGTCTACCCCGTGCGCAAGTGCTCCACGCTGAAATGCATCCACGAGTTCAGGACCACTTGGTCGCATGTCGTGCGCGACAACAATGGCACTTGCACCGGTAAATTTGGCAAAGGCCACACCAAACGCATAAGCAGCCGATGCATCCAACTGCTCTGGCACAATTCCGCGAATGTCGTAAGCCTTAACAATTGCGTTGAGATCTGGCACGAGTTGAAAGGCTACTGAAATTCTCTTCTCAAACGGCGCCGCCTTCGTACGAGCACTCCAATACCGATGAATGTCAATAAATACGCCATGTAATCGAGCGATGTCGAGCCGTACTGCAACTTGACGTTGTTGCTAGTGGGAATCACCACCATCATGTTTGGAGCAACACGAAATGGACCGGTTGCACCGTCTACTTTCCAGTTTGGAAAATAACTCACGCGCACCAATACAGGTACTCCAATTTTGTCGACACTAAACGACACATCACTTTGACCCATCTCAACATTGCTCACGACAAGAGGTGGCAATGCAACAGGCTCTATTGCTTGAGAAGGAGTCACGATGTCAACTCGTCTGCCCGATGCACCGGGCTCACCTTCACGACGAGTCAGATCAATTTGGGTATCAATATGTTGCCACTCTTGTGGGCCAGCGTCAGCTGGCAGTGCCGCCCATTCGTCGGCATGTTGAAACCAACTGGTACCAATTTCAAGCCAACGCTCTCGCGGGTCTCCGCTTGCCATCGACACAACAACAGGTTGCACGCTCAGTGGCACAACCAAATCACTTTCAGTGACACGGAAAATCACCCACGGACCAGATTGCGCAACTTTGATGAGGCCTGGTTGTGCAGACGCTGCTGTAACTGCCTCTGGCGTAAAACCCATGAAGTATTTGACGCCGAGTGCACGCATGTAGGCAACACCTTTGGCTGCATCGTTATTGTCGTAGCGCAACTCACGCACTGGGTTGCTACTTTGTTTTGACATCGCTGCCGCAGTGATGAAGTGGTACGGGGTTGTGCCCGCAGCCTCGAAAAACAAACCCTCCATTGAACCGATGCACCCGTCCGTCCAAAACGGCAAGAGCATGAGTCCCATAGTCGTTCCATATTTATTGAGTTCGCCATTGTTTTCCCATACGGCCCTACCACAGCCCTGAGATGGGTCTGCACCCAACGACTTCATTGTCGCAACCACATCGTGGTACTCGCCGTAAGCCGACTTGCCCTCATATCCAGTGAAATTCCATCGAGCCCAACCATCAACAAACCCGTCATTGGACGACGCACCGCGAATTGGACCCCATACATATTCCGATTTGCCAGCAGCATTGGTCTTCACACTTCCAAATGGCAATTCTTGAAAGCGAAATCCGACGACAATAAATGTGGCAACAACAAATGCGACCAAGACACCCAAGTTGAACGACACCTTGGTGCGAGCAGATGAAATTTGAGCGAACTGCGCCCCGTCATCCGACTCATGCTGAGACAGTGCTTGTCGCGCTACTCGCTCGAGCGATAACACTCGCGCCGCAAACGCAATAACCTCATAGATACCAATGGCGAAAAGGAAATAGCGCAGCAAGTAAAAGAACGGAAGTATCCGCGGATTCCACAACAAGCCGATGACCGGCAATCCACCTCGCGCAAAGTACACGCCAGCGGCAAGCAACACACCATATGTGCCCATCCACATACCAATCTTGTGTCGACGCACAACCTGACTGGCTAAACCGAGCAGCGCAAGCGACATAATAATTGCGTCCCACAGCGTGCTCAGCGGAAAGTACAACTTCCAAAATGAATCGCTCGAACCACTTGGTCGTGGTTCGTATTTCATATCGGTCATATAGGCATGACTTGTCACAAACGGAATGACCCAAAATGCCGAAAGAAGTATGGCAAGTCCAATGATCTTTACGCCGAAAACTACTGATGTGTTGTCTCTCATCCCATCCAATTTCGGCTGAATCCAAAACAGCATCATCAGTGCCACACCACCAAACACAAACAACAACACAATGCCGTGACTGAGGGCCGATAACGCCACAACAATTGATCCTGCAGCCAGGTATTTGCCAGTCTCGAGGCCGCGTGCAACCAATGCAAAACCCAGGATG
>JGI12421J11937_10000087_pt1 | contig 30629 bp, 22 predicted proteins | sample LakErihyJuly2011_2_FD_11937 | JGI IMG/M metagenome (IMG submission 11937)
AAACTTACAAACGAATTTATTGTAAAGGCAACAAAAAATACCGCCAAAATAGAAAGGGCAATAATGCGTTTTAAATAATATTTCTCCACAACCGCCATTTCGCTTTTTGTAAAACAATGCTGGGAGAAGTATTTATTTTGCTGGTTTATAAAAATTAAAATTGAAATAAAAATGGAAAAATAACAACAAATTAAAAACAAATACCCAACTAGGCCCAGCTCCTCGCCAATTACGGCAAAAATAAAATCGTTATGGGCATCGGGAAGTAGATTTTTTAGGTTGCTCATGCCAATTCCCTTGCCAAAAATTCCACCCTCCTTAATGGCGCGGATGGCAATGTTTAGCTGGTAGTTGTCGCCCTCGCCCATTCCTAAAAATGTTAAAATACGAAACCGAACATGCTCAAATGTAAAGGATAAAACAATCAACAAGGCCATAAATGCCCCGCCGCATAGCAAAACAAAATAGATTTTTATTTGCGAAAACAAAATTTGCACGCCTATAATAAAGGTGTAGACAATTATCATGCCGTAATCTGGCTCGAGAGCAAACAAAAAAATTGCAAAAACAAACATAATTAACGACAAAAACAGATAGTTTTTGTCGTTTTTTTGCCAAAACTTTTGCATAATAACCGAGTGCATTACAATAAAAAATGGCTTAAATGTTTCGGAGGGCTGCAGGGAAAGTAGCCCAATATCTATCCATCTATTAGCCCCCTTAACGCTAGATGTTAAAAACAAAACCGAAAAAAGTAGCAAAATGCTTAAAACATACCCAAGGGTAGATATTGAAAGTAATTTGTTAAAATCTATGGTTGCAAAATAAACTAAGCAACAAATGCCAATAACAACAAAAAAGCAATGTTTGTAAAAAAAGTAAAAGTCCCCCGTTTCAAGCTTGCGAGAAACCGAATAGCTCAACGAAAACGACATTACCATTCCAAACACAAGCAAAATAAGGGTGGGAATCAAAATAGTTTTTTGAAGCGATTTTATTTCTAGGTAGATGTATCTTATCAATTTTTGCTTCGCCGAAAGCTCGCTTTTATGTTTTTTAAAGTAGGTTAGTATCACGGCTATTTTTTATTAATTAAAATGTGGCGTTTTAGCAACACAATGTCGTTAATTTTGTTGGAAAAATAATTGTAAAAAATTCCTGCTGGTATTGCCACAAAAAGCCCAAATGCTGTAGAACTTAACGCCTCCCCAATTGGCCCAGCAACTACGGTAATATTTGCCGAGCCTTGCACTGATATATCTCGCAGGGCCTTTGCAATGCCAATAACCGTGCCAAGAAGCCCAATAAATGGAACCATAGAAGCCGAAGTTGCAAGTGTGCCAAGCCCCTTTTCCAGCGAATTTTGAAAGAGACTCAAAAACGAATCCAATTTTTCACAGCTAGAAACATCCACCTCATTGCCCTCGTTTAAATTTATTTTTTTTAGCAAAATAAATTTAGATATCACCACCGCCCAATTAAAAACCGAAAACAGCAACATCACCCCAAAAATCCCAATCAGTAAATAATCGCCCGTAGTAAAAACTGCAAAGAGGTTCATATATTATATATAATTAATGTTGCTGTCTAATAAATTCTACAAATAATCCTCAGGTTCTTGGTCGCAGCTTTCAAGGGAGGAGTTTTGCCACTTGGTAAATTCGCTTGGCTTCATAACAACGCCGGTGGAGGAATTTATGTTGGCATCCATCCAATACGACTTACGAACATATTCAATTGTGGAAAATAAATCCCTCAAACGCTGGATGCAAATTTGCTTTGCAAATGTTTTGTAGTCCTCGTTATTAACAAAGCCTGCCTCAATTTTGGTGGTTTCGGAGGTATCGTTCATAATTTCGTTAATTTGCGAGTAGACCATTTTACAAACATCGTTTCGCGGAGAGTTTATAACGGAAGACCCATATGAGAAAACCGCGCCTTCGTCCTGCTGGTGGCCGTCAAAAATTGTTCTTAGCCGAGTAAGGTAAGAATTTGACGAGGATATACACAGCTCGTAGGTATCTATTCGGCCGTTTTCTAGCATGCGATAGATTTTTTCAATATAACACTTACATTTGTTTGTTGGTGGGTCAAGCAAGCGTTCGTAGTAAGACCTTTTTGCCTCACGCTCCTGTGCTTTTTGGCTTAAAAAGTCAAGCCCAGAATTTTCAGTAGTGTTAAAACATGCTTCGCCGGTTGATACCTTTCGTATTCCCGGGCCGTGAGAGCCGCAAACATCAACAAGCGAATTAACATCATCGCTATTACATGCCCCATCCGACCAGTTACTTATAAGTAGCGAGCTGCATTTTTCAACATCAATGGGGTTGCCGTTGTTTTTAATTGTTGCGTTCCACACTTCCAAAATTGTTTTACAAAGGCGTTGTTTGCCTTCCATATCAAACATTTCGTTTGCAATGATTATTTCCTCAACGATTGCAGATTGCATCTCGGCAATTTTAGCTTTTTTATCGTTGTAGGACATTGCCTTCAAATCGCTATCTAGGTATTCCGAAAGGCCGGCGTTTACAAAATCGCTGGTTTTTGTAAGCATGAAGCGGTTTTTTTCAATATTGCCATCACCCGAAGCAACCGCAGTATTTGTTACGGCGTTAAAATTAACATCTGTAATTTCAAAATCTGAGGATTTTAAATCCTTTTTATCCGCATTGGAAATAATTGAAGACAAATTAATGGAATCAGCGGTAATATCGGCAACATTTACATTTTTTGAAGTTGAATTTTTTGTTGAAGTTACGCTTATTGAACCGTTAAATTTTAAGTTTTCATTTGCCAAAACAAACATGCGATTTGCCAGCCCATAACAAGGATTTGAGCTTTCAAATTTATGCAAAACCGATTGATTAATAACGGCAGAAGCAATAAATGGACTCATTTGATTTCGGTAAGCAACTTGCTCCCCAGATAGCAAATAGCCAAAGCTGGTTATTCCTCCATTTTTTGCGGTAATTTGTTTTTTTAGATCGTTTGCTATAAAACTTAAATCGCTTAGTTTATCGGCATTTTCGGCGGCAGAATAAGTAAAACTTAACACACCAACACAACTTGCAAATAAAATAGAATTATTAAGTGAGGCAGCTTCGGTTAGTATATTTCCAGAGCTATCAACAAGGCCAAGTATTTTAAAGTATTCGTCTTTAAATTGGGTGTATGTGTAGTTGTTATCGGTAAATTTGTCGTTTATGTCGCTAAATTTTAGCATTCCAAAATTTAGGCCTTCAAAACTTACGGAGTCGAAAATAAGATTCATTGCAATGTAATTTAATGCAACGGAGTTGTTATTTTCCTGTTTTTTTACATTATCCGTTTCACTTGTGTTTGCAACAACTATTGAGGAAATTTGATTCATTCGCTCAATAAAACGGGTTTGGCTATCAACTAGCAGCTCCTGTGCGTAGTTTAGATATTCAAGATCCGTAGGCTCACAATACGACATTTGCGCGTAGGACTTGCCATCAATATCAGCATTTGGAATGGTTGTAAAAACCGCGCTAGAATACTCATCACAAATATTTGTTTTATCGTTTTCCCCGTTGCAGGATAGCTTTACATCTGAGCAGTCGGATGGTATATTTGCAATTTTTGTGCCATCTTTGCAAACTTTGTGGTAGCATATCATTTTTTGGGCTATTTTGCCAACAAAACCATCCCCAATTTTTTGTGCTCCATTTACAACATTTTTTAAAGTGTTGGATGCGGTTTCAACGCTGTTGTTTTCGCTAATTTCGTCCACAACATTAAAGCATTGTTGATAGTGCTGAGTTTTGCGAGATTTTTCAACTAGCTCGTAAGTATCCGAAAAATTGCGGTCTGTATCCAGCGTAACTCCGCCTTCTTTTGCGTTAATAATTTTAAATATATATTCAATGTCCTCCTTTTTGCGTAGCGGATTGATACACTTTCCAATTTCGCTAATTGCAAAAACCCTAGACTCCGCCCCCGTGTTTTTAACCATATCAAAGTTATCGTATAAATAACTTACAAACTTAGATTTTGTGGTTTGGTTTAAAACATTAACTTTTTTTTGCGAATAATTAACGCCAAGACCAGTGACATGAATTTCAAGCAGGTCTTTAAGATAAGGCTTTAACGAAATAGGTGCAAGATGATCCCCGCCGTCAACATCATTTAAAACCTTTCCTACATAGCTTTTTCGCAACGCCTTTTGCTGATTTGCAATTTCCCCCGGGTCAGTGCTTGAAAGCTGAGCGGAATCCACCTGATAAATTGCTACCTGACGCGAAACATTTGAAATAATTGCCTTACAGGAGGCATCAACATCTGGCTGAGTAAGTAAAAGCCCTTCTGCACTTAGTGTGTTTAAAGAGGAGGACTCGTTAACTTTACAAATTTCAGTAGGCTCAACAATATTGCCGGTGCTGTAATGCGACATTATACTTTGGCTTCGCTTTGCAATTTCGGTTGCTGGTATATCGCTTAAATCGTCAATTGAACGCAGTTTTGCGGTAACAAATTCCATCTGCGGTGGTGTTGATAAACTTGTTAAGGCTTTAACTTCGGTAACGCAGGTTACGGTTGTTGCGGAAGCCGGAAATGTTTGGGTTTTTGACCCACCACCCCCACTAGGCGGAGTTGTTACATCGGGAGTGGGATTTAGGTTGGTTCCGCTACAAATTTCGTTTGGATTGCCTTTTGCATTAACAGCATAATTTAAGGCAAGCGAAACAATTTTAGTGTTGGACACATACCCCACAACATTTGCCGCCAAAAAGCCATTTACATAGCCGGGTTTATCGGCGGAGGCTTCAATTGCTTCCCGTTGATCGTTATCTGCTAGTTTTTGAACAGCCTCAATACAGCTAACTTTTGTAATTGCACTTGTTGGGTCGGCGGGGCTACAAAACGATGTTGTAAAGGCAATAACATCCTGCGATTGCTGATAAAGTGCAAGCTCGTTTGCTTTTGTTTGTGCAACTTGCTGAGAGTTTCCAAAAAATGGTTTTAAAATTGTTGTATTGTGAGAGGTATCGGTATGTTTTTTGTTTTTAATAATATCCCCCACAACCGCCTTACAATTGCCCTCAACAATGTTGTTGGTTTTGTTTTCCAAAATTGCCAATACAATTTCAAGACATCGTGCAACGGCATCAATGTTGCCATCGGTGTTATAATCGGTTACTATATTGTTAATTAGCTGCTCCTTTTTTGTTAAAGACAGTTCCTTAAAGCCGGTTAGCTCGGCTGAAAGCATTGTGTCAATGTATTGATATTTATCAACGCTTGTAAGGTTGTTTTTATCAAAATGGTCGTCTATTTTGCCTATTAAAATAACACATTTTTTGTAAAGGGCGCTGTTTTGAATGGCATCAAAAATGGCGGCAACAATTGCAAGGCAGTGTTGCTCCTTTTTAAAATCGCCTCCGTTGTTTAGGTCGGCAACTATGTCATTAATAAATTTTGTTTTTTTATCCTGCGACAAAATTGCAAAGCCGGTTAGCTCATTAAGTTTTTGTTCAATATATGGGGAGTCCCTCTTGCCAGATGCAACAATTTCATCCATAATTGTTAAGCATTTTTGGTAGAGCGGCGATGAAGTAATTGCCTCCGCAAGGGCAAGAACAATATTTGTGCAGTGCAAATGTGCGTTAAAATCGCCACCATCGGTTAGGTCTTTGTAAATTTCCTCAACAAATTTTGTTTGGGCGTTGTTTGAAAGCAAGCCAAAGGCGTCAATAGTGTGTAGCTGGGTTAAAATTACATTGCTTTTAAATGTTTCAACATTAAATCCGCTCGCCTTAGATTGAGATGTATAAGAGGACTGAATATTTGCCATAGCACTCATACATTGCTTAAATAGCTCGCTTGAGCCTATTGCGTCCAAAATGGCGGAAACAATGTTAAAGCAATGTAGATTTGGGTTAAAGTCGTCCCCATTGTCAATATCAGTTTTTACAGCTAAAATTAGTTTTTGTTTTACTGAATTTGCAAGTAAGGCAAAACCACTAATTTTTTGTAGCTTAACATCAATATCAGCAAGCGAGGGATTTGGCAATTGCTGAATTTCGTTCATTATACCAATACATTGTTTAAATAAATCGGTATCGCTAATGGCGGCGTAAATGGCGGCGGTAATGTTTAGGCAATGGGTTTCAACATCTAACCTGCCATCGTCCTTTAAATCGGCAAGAATTGCACTTACAAAACCCGAGCGTTTATCGTAGGAAACAAAAGCAAAGCCGGGTATTTCCATTAGTTTATTCATGATAAATGTTTCGTTTAAAAGTTTGTTTGAGGCGTAGGATTTTTCAATAGATTGCAAAGTTAAAACACATTTTGCAAACACCTCGGTAGATTTTAAAAACCCCGAAATAAGCGAGGTTATCATGGAGCAAAAATAGTTTGCATCAAAGCCAACGGATGAGTCCTTTGTGTAATTATATAGTGCATTGGCAACTTCGGTTGCAACTTGCATTTGCTGAGAGGGGTTGATAATTGTAAATCCATCAATACCAGTTTGTAGCTTAGATAAAACAAAATCAACATTTGCATTTTTTGTTGAGAGCAAATTTTGCATAACTGCAATACATTGCTTAAAAATTGCATTTTCTACAACATAGTCCTTGGGAGCTAAAATTTTGCTACACATTGCGTTAATGTCAATTTTGCCGGATGAGGATTGTAAATACTCAATAGCTTCCATAACAAAATCCGCTTTTGTTTGCGCCTTAAAGCCACCAAAGCCGGCTATTCGCTCCATTTGCGATAAAACCTGCGAAAATTTGATGTCAAATTCCATTCGCTCAAGCTTGCCAGCAGCATTTTGTATATATGACAAAACCGCCAAACACTGCGAGGATGCCTCCTGCGATTTGGAGCCGGTAATTGGCATTCCACTCATTGAAAATGGGCTTAAATTATCACCCTGCCTGCCTTTTTTTTTGCTATCGGGGTTGGATGGAAATTCAAAATCAAGGGGGCCCTTGCCCTTTGGCTTTATTTTTACAATTTCGTAAGTGTTGTATTCAACTTTTTGTCCGCTGGCAAATTGATAAACCGTATGCTCGTTGCCAAGTGCATTTACGCTATTTACATCAATGGTGCTAGGCACAAAAACTCGCTTGCCGTCCCTTATTTGATATACCCCGCGAATTTTATCCGCCCCACCACCGGTTTTTGCATAGCTTATTATTGAGGCGTTTTCAAGCGAATTACCAGAGCTTGCATTTTTAGCTCCATAACCGCCGCCCGCACCGCCAAATTGTGGCATAGAGCCAACAACGCCTCCGCCATCTTTTGCACTAGGCCAAAATGCGTATCCAATAAGTCCCAGCACCGATAAAACAACGGTAATTATAACTAAGGTTCGTTTTTCCATTATATTTTTAAATTATAAATACACATTATAAATGTATCATAAACAACAATTTTTATAATTTCAATTATTTTGTTGTTTTTTATGTTTTACATTTTATAAGTATGTTTTGAATTTTTTTTGTATTTTATTTGTAATGATTAAAAATGTTCTCCTACACCAAAATTAAGGATTCAAAACTTGAGCAAATTTTTGAAGCATCCTGTTTAAATTCTGTTATTGAGTCCAAATATAGCGTTGAAATTGCCGAAATTTCTAAAAAAGCAAGCATTCAAGGCTTTCGCAAAGGGCATGTTCCAACAAAATTTGTTGAGGAAAAATACGGCAAATCTGTGCGTTACAATTCGTTTGAAAAGTTAATTCAGGCCTGCATTAACGAAATAGTTACAAAAAACGACTACCGCCTTGCGTCCCAGCCAGACCTTGATTTTGACGAAAACACATTGTTTGAAGGCGGAAAGGATTTTACCGCAAAAATTACATTTAGCATCTTTCCGGAAGTTCCTGAAATTAACCTTGAAAACATGGTTATTAATACCTACAAAATTGAGGCAACTGATGAGGATGTTTCTCACAGCCTTGAAATGTTTAAAAAGCAAAACTCCACAAATGTTAAAGTTGAGCGAGAAATTATGCAAGGCGATGTTGCAAAAATTCATTTTAAAGGATACATCGATGGCATTGCATTTAAGGGCGGCGAAGGCAAAGATTACGAGCTTGAAATTGGCTCTAAAACTTTTATTGACACCTTTGAGGAGCAACTTATTGGCCGCAAAGCTGGCGATAAATGCGATGTTTTGGTTTCGTTTCCCGAAAACTATCAATCCAAGGAACTTGCTAGCAAACCTGCTAAATTTGAAGTTGAAATTGTTGAAGTTTTGGAAAAGCAACCAGTTGAGCTTACTGAGGAATTTTTAAAATCTAAAACAAAATCTGCAAATGTTGAGGAGCTAAAAAACGAGCTAAAAGAAAACATTGAAAAATACTACAATGGTTTCGTGCGTGATAATGTTAAGGCCGATATTTTTGACATGATTGCCGACTCTCTTGATTTTGAAGTTCCTGCAAAAATTTTAAAAAACCTAATTGATAGCACCTTAAAAAGCGAGCTGCAAGAAAACGAAAGGCTCAGCGAGGAAAAACGCAAAAGCGAGGCTGAAATTATTGAAAATGCAGGCAAGGACTCCAAAAAACGCATAATGCTTAGCCTTTACATTCAAAATTTAGCGAAAAAAGAAGGTATAAATGCTGAGGAGAGTGATATTTTTGCATTTTTAATGGATGAGGCCTCCAAAACCGGCATGAACCCAATGGAGCTTTTAAATTTATACCAACAAAACGACAAAAGCGGCAATGGGCTGAAGGAAATTATCAAAGAAAAAAAAGTGTATGAATTTATCTACGATAAAATCACCAAAAACTTTGAAATTCTATCTCGTCAAAAAATGGAAGATCTTACAAAACAAACAGATTTTTCATTAATCAAAAAATAATCCATGAACTTTCAAACAATTGAGGATGCAAACTTTAAAAATTTTGCCTCTGGCAAAACTATTGTTTTAAGGGTGGATATTAACTTACCAATGCAAAGCGGCTTTGTAAGCGACAAAACCCGCCTTGTAAATATTATACCAACCATAAAATATCTACAAGACATTGGCTGTAAAATTGTGTTAATTTCTCATTTTGGCAGGCCAAAAAATGGGGTGGAATCGCAGTATTCTTTACGGCAAATTTTGCCAACAATTGAAGCCGAAATTGGTGTTGGCATTCAATTTTGTGATGATGTTTTAAAGGCCTCATCCAAGTGTGCAAATTTACAAAATGGCGAGGTAATTTTACTCGAAAACCTTCGTTTTTATAAAGAGGAGGAGCAAAACGACGAGGCATTTGCCAAACAAATTGCATCCTACGGACAAATTTTTGTTAACGATGCCTTTGGTTGCAGCCACCGAAAGCACGCATCAATTGATGCCATTACAAAATTTTTACCATCCTACGCCGGCTTGCTACTTACAAACGAAATTAAAAATGCCGAGACGATTTTAAAATCAAAGGAGGACATAATTTGCCTTGTTGGCGGGTCAAAAATTTCAACAAAAATTGAATTGTTAAAAAGCCTTGTAAAAAAAGCAAAATATATTGCAATAGGCGGGGGAATGGCAAATACATTTTATTATGCCCAAGGTTTTTCGGTTGGCAGGAGCCTCTGCGAAGTTGATTTTAAATCTACCGCAATTGAAATTCTACATTCTGCAAAGCAAAATGGGTGTCAAATTATTTTGCCTCAGCAGGTTTTTACAACAAAAAATATTGCAAATGCAAGTGGGTGTGCAGTAAAAAACATTAACAACATTGATAGCGATGATATAATTGTTGACATTGCCTTTGAAGCCCTTGCCGAAATTGCCTCGGCAATTGAAAAAACAAAAATTGTTGTTTGGAACGGCCCCTTTGGCGTTTTTGAAAAAGCTCCATTTAACAACGGAACCGAAGCAATTGCCCGCATTATTGCCGCTTCAACTCTACAAAAAAAAGTTTATTCCATTGTTGGTGGTGGGGACGTTGTTAGCGCCCTACAGCAAAGCTGCCTTAGTAATTGCGTTTCATACATTTCAACAGGGGGGGGCTCGTTTTTAGAATACCTTGAAAACGGCTCCCTGCCCGGGGTTGAGGCGCTGAAAGATGTTGCAAACAAATAACAATTTTAACTTTTTGGTTGACTTTTTTGCCTCATATTATATCAATCATTATTACAAAGTTTTATTAACATTTTTCAACAAAATAATGCAAAATATAATTGAAGCACTATGGAACGAACGGCTAACATTAACACCATCAAGCACAGAGGCGGTAAAAATTGTTGGCGAGTGCATTAACAAAATTGACAGCGGGGAGCTGCGAGTTGCCCAAAAAATTGAGGGCAATTGGCAAGTGAACGAATGGGCAAAAAAAGCCGTTTTGCTTTCGTTTAGGTTAAATGAAAACAGGGTTGTTGAGTCCTTTGAAAAATCTAAATGGTTTGATAAAGTTGAAAGCAAATTTAACAGCTGGAACGAGCAAAACTTTAAAACCGCAGGTTTTAGAGCGGTGCCGGGATGTTTTGTTAGAAAGGGTGCATTTATTGCAAAATCTTGCGTTTTGCTACCTAGTTTTGTAAATATTGGTGCCTTTGTGGATGAAGGCACAATGGTAGACACATGGAGCACCATTGGCAGCTGCGCCCAAATTGGAAAAAATTGCCACATTTCTGGCGGAGTTGGCATTGGCGGCGTGCTAGAGCCCCTGCAAGCAAACCCCGTAATTATTGAGGACAACTGCTTTATAGGCGCAAGAAGCGAAATTGCCGAAGGAGTAATTGTTGAAGAAGGCAGCGTTATTGGAATGGGCGTTTATATATCCTCCTCCACCAAAATTGTCAACCGCCAAAGTGGTGAAATTTTTTACGGCAAAGTGCCTGCTGGCTCGGTTGTTGTTTCAGGCTCGGTGCCATCAAGCGGCGGGGTTAATTTATACGCTGCAATTATTGTAAAAACTGTTGACTCTAAAACCCGCGCAAAAACATCCATCAACGAGTTATTGAGGGATTAATATTAAAAAATTAATTCACCCATTTTCAACTTACATTTGTCATTTTTGGCATTACAATTATTTATAAAAGATAAATTTTGCCAGACCTCTCAGATTTCACAAAAAAATAAAAAAAACATTTTTTTCTTGTTTTTTATTTTTTGGCTGTGTATATTGTTTTAATAGTTTTTTAGTATTTTATTTATGTTTGCTGTTGTAAAAATTGGTGGAGGGCAATTTAAAGTTTGCCAAAACGATGTTATTGATGTTGATTTTATGGGTGCTGCCGAGCCTGCCTCAAAGCACAATGCTAAGGCCGTTGGCGTTTTTAATGATAGTAGCGAGCTTGTTTCAACAAATTCTATCGTTGAATACGAAGTTGTTGAGCACACAAAAGCTGACAAAAAATTCACTTTTAAAAAGGAACGCCGCACAACTCACAAAAAAAAGATTGGCAACAGACAAAAACTTACAACCATCAAAATTTTGTCAATTAAAGCATAATTATAAATTATGCCTCTTGAAAGTGTAAAGTTTTATAACACATTTGCCGACAAAATACCCTCGGTTGCAGTTTCAATAGCCGATAAAATTTACACAGAAGCAAATTTTGCTGTTTTTTCTACCGACAAAACCTCTTCCATTTTACACGATATTGACCGCGTTTTATGGACATTCTCTTCCCCCAAATTTATCCCCCATCTTCTTTCAACCGATGAGGACTATAAAATTTACAAAACCAAATCCACAAACATAAATTTGTTATGTAGCGATGTTGAAAGCCTAGGCGACTTTTTACTAAATCACAAAAACATAACATTACTAATTATAAACAACAATTTGCAATTTAATTTTGAGGAAATGTTTGGCATTTTGCAAGGCTGCACAAACATTATTTCAGTTGCAATGCTAACCCCCATAGAGCAAACCGCCAACTGGCAGGCAAGCATTCAATGCCCTTTGCAACTAACAAAGCAAAATTCTATCCCTCACGAAATTTGGCAAAATTTTGACTTCGGTTGGGAAAAAATGTTTTAAATAACTTGAAAATTACTTTTAATAACTTAATTTTAATATATCTCATTAAATAGCAATAAAGCAATAGCAGCAATATGACAAAGGTAATTAGTGTGTTTTGCCACAAAGGTGGAGTTGGCAAAACAACATTTGTATATAACATAGCATATCAGCTAGCAACAATGGGTAAAAAAATTTTACTTATTGATGCCGACCCTCAAATGAATCTAACCGCTTGCATTCATGGTCTTTCAACAAATATAGAATATATTTTGGATAACGACATGGACACAAAATGGCAGGACGTTTTGGAAAAATATTTGGGTTTTGATGAATTTTTACAACAGCAAGGCGTTATACCGCAAAAAGAAGAAGTAAAAAAAGAAATTTTCAGCAGGGATATATCCAAAATTTCAACGAATAAACATAATGAGGAGCAATTAGAATTGGAAATGAATAATGTTGCCACAACAGCAACTGTTGATATTTTAAATTCTAATAACGGAATGTTAAAAGTTGAGGAGGATTTGTACGATTTTAAAACAAACGAGGACAGGCCTAGAAAATTTCAACAAGCAATAAAAAATTTTGCAAAACAAAATAAGTATGATTTTGTTATTTTTGATACCTCACCCAGCGCTACATCAACAATGAACGGCTTAATTGTTTATGGTAGTGATTATTTAATAATTCCTGCCACCCCATCATTTTTTTCGCTTCAAGCAATGGATAATATGTATAATATTATGCGTTCTTGGAATAAAAAACTTAGCGATTCAGCTGCATTTGGCTTTAGAAGGGATGTAAAATTTTTGGGAGCTATTTTTCAAATGGCAAAGAGATTTAATAGAGATGATGAAGTTATAGGTGATGCCGATAAAAGCAATAAATTTGCAAAACATGTTAATGTTTGGGTTGATAAAATTAATGATAGTGCGATAAAGTTTCAACGAGACGCAATAAAAGAAGGCTCGGCAATTAGCGTAGATGAATTTAAAAACATTTTTTCAAACTCCGATAAGCCTTTTATTATTGAAAAATGTTGCGATTTTACTCCTCAATTGCGAAGTTTATCCGATAAATACGGAGTTCCTATTTTAGCCTTAAATTTGATTAAGGAGGGAAAAGGTTGCTTAAATATGAGGCAATATCAAATGGCGCTTGAGGAAACTCAAATTGCATACAAAAATATTGCCGAGGGTTTAATAAAATTATCTTAATAGCATTACTTTTTTTTATGAAAAACAAATACCGCACACACAATTTAGCACAATTAAATGCTAAAAATATTGAAGAAAATGTTATTTTAACAGGTTTTTTGCACAACAAGCGAGACCACGGAGGGGTTTTGTTTATTGACCTTCGGGACTTTTTTGGCATAACTCAACTAACAACGGAAAATAAGGCGTTTGTTGAAGAGCTTTCCAAGCTAAAACTTGAATGCGTTATTACATTTAAAGGTAAGGTGCAAAAACGCCCAGCAGGTAGCGAAAACAAAAATTTGCCAACAGGAGAAATTGAAGTGGAAATTGAAAGCTACGAAATACAAAGTGTTGCGGAGCAAATTCCGTTTCAAATTAATGGTGACGATGAAATTAACGAGGAGATGCGTTTAACATACCGCTTCTTAGACCTTCGCCGCAAAAAAATGAAGGATAATATTATTCTTCGCAGTAAAGTTATCAAAAAAATTCGCGATGAGATGTATGATGCAGGTTTTTTTGAATTTAACACCCCAATACTAACTGCTTCCTCGCCAGAGGGTGCGAGGGATTTTTTGGTGCCAAGCCGTTTAAATCCGGGTAAGTTTTACGCCCTTCCTCAGGCACCTCAACAATTTAAGCAAATTTTAATGATTTCAGGCTTTGACAAATACTTTCAAATTGCCCCGTGCTTTAGGGATGAAGATGCCCGTGCGGATAGGTCTCCGGGTGATTTTTACCAGCTAGACATTGAAATGAGCTATGTTGAACAGGAGGATGTTTTTAACACAATGGAGCCAATTATTTATAACTTATTCAAAGAGTTTTCAAACGGACGCACAATTTCGGGCTATCCGTTTAGACGCATAAAATACGAGGACTCCATGCTTGCCTACGGAAACGACAAGCCAGACCTACGAAGCGGCATTGTAAATAGTAATGTAAGCGACTTATTTAAAGGCAGTGGGTTTAGCATTTTTGAAAAGCAAATTGAAAAAGGGGCTGTGGTTATTGCAATTCCCGCACCTAATGCCAGCGGCCAAAGTCGTAAATTTTATGATGATATGATAGCCTTTGCACAGGCAAATGGTGCAGGGGGGCTTGCATACATAAATTTTGACGAAAATGGATCTGCCAAAGGCCCAATATCCAAATTTTTTGACGAAACCCGCACAAAGCAATTGCTGTGTATTGAGTGCTTAGAGGGCTTATCGGCTTGTAAATTATCAACAAAAGATGCGGTATTGTTTGCCTGCGGGGAGCCTGCATTTGCCAAAAAACTTGCGGGACTTGTTCGCACCGAAATTGCAAAAAAACTTGGGCTACTTAACAATAACCACTTTGAATTTTGCTGGATATACGACTTTCCATTTTACGAAAAAAACGAAGAGACGGGGCAAATTGACTTTTGCCACAATCCATTTTCAATGCCACAGGGGGGGCTTGATACCTTACTTATTAGTGAGCCAGAAAAATTTATTGATTTTAAAAAATGGAGCGATGAAAAATATCAGCTATCAATAAACATTAATGAAGTTAAAAAATTAAATCCAAATGGTGAAATCTTTAAAACAATTACAAACAATATTCACAATTTACTTGCTGAAACAAAAAAACTTACTGGTCAAGATGCCTTGTCCGATAGTGCTAAAATTAATGAAATTCTATCTAAAACTATGGGTTGTAGTGTAGTTATTCCAGATGGGGTTACTATGGATTGTTCAAATACAAACTGGGAAGGAGGTTATTATATCATTGACAAGTCTTTTGATAACATTAAAAACATTAAACAAGCTTTAATAAACATAGTATTTAAGGGTTTAAATACAAACCCACTTGATATTAAAGCCTTTCAATACGATATTGTTTGCAACGGTATTGAGCTTTCAAGCGGGGCGATTAGAAACCATAATCTTGATTGTTTTTACAAAGCCTTTGAAATTGCAGGCTACAGCAAACAGCAAGTTGAGGAGCGATTTACTGGCATGGTAAAAGCACTATCCTACGGGGTTCCCCCACATGGTGGAATTGCACCCGGAATTGACCGAATGGTTATGATGCTTGCCGGCGAGTCCAACATTCGCGAAGTTATTGCCTTCCCCCTCACCAGCAAAGGCCAGTGCTTGCTACTCAACGCCCCCTCAGTTGTTGACGATAAACAGCTGCGAGACTTAGGGCTTATTACTAAATGGACTTACAAAATGGACTTACAATAAAGTACACAGAAATTGTTAAGTTTTTGGAGTCGGAAAATTATCAACACATTGTAATCCCTGAAAATTTGCAAAGATTGAAGAATTATATTGATACCCACCCCCAAACATTAAATACAATCGGCAACAAACATTACAATGCCTTGCAAATTCAAGAGATTAATGGCGTAAAATGCATAAAATATATTGATATACAAGGTGAGAAAATTGTCAAAACTGGAATCATGAAATTTTCGAGTTTTGACAATTTTGCCGATACGGGAATTAAACAATTTCTTAAAAATAACCAACTAAAAGAGAAATCAACAGAGTTGCTAAACAACATTCGCCTTCTTCAATTAAATAAAAGCGGGGGCGGGGTCAATAATGGCAATGGTAGCAATAACAACAATAAATTACCACAAATCAAGATCACAAAGCAATTAAGACAAGGACAATTACATTAAATGAGTTTCAATGGGCGATATTTTATTATACAAAATAAACCCGTTAAAATTTGCAGAACAACCCATCCAAAACCCACTTTGTATAACCAACTTTGTATTTCATCCATTTTTACAGATGTTTTTAAAACATTTTTTTCACCTTGCTAGCTTTACTTACATAAAGTCGACACGATAGTATCAAAATATTTACGCTAAATAGAAACTGGAGGGGCGGATTAAAGGGAGGCGAAGATTTGTAAAAAGCCGATGATTACTTTGGATCGGTTGGCAAGGTCGCAGTTTGTGGCGCTTGGGCAGTGTTTTACATTGCCGGTATCCCGAATACCATCGTCAATTTTTTTGTCGATGTAGTCGGCGTCTTTGTAGTCAATTTCAAAGCCTGCGGGAAACATTTCATGCGGGCCACATCGCGAATTTACCGAAAAAACAAAGGTAGGGTCGCTATCAGAAAATGTGGATGTTCGCCCCAGTTGGGTTGCATTAAATAAATTTGTGGAATCCGTTGTGCCATAAAATTGTCTTGTAGAAGTTATTAGTATTGTGTGGTTGCTATCAACCCTTTTAAACCCATAAAGTGGCACTGCCGCAGTGTTTGCAAACAAAATTGGCAAAAAAATTGTATTTTCCACCCCCGTAGAAACCGTGTTTGCGGCAGAAAGCGGAACATTATAATAATTAGATTTTTCGCTTGGCAAAGTTTTGGATAAAATTCCAAAATCAGAAAGATGCTTCGCAAATAGCATTGTTTCGCTATGCAGGCCGTAAGCTACGCCGCCGACAACTGAAACGCTTAATGCAACATTGCATTTTGTTTGAGGCGTGCAATTTGTGCAAGTAACGGAGCCACAGCGAGAATGCCACGAAATAATCCCATCCCCATTACCACAAGCAGTGTTGACAATTTTTGCGGATGAATTAACCGTTTCAAGGCCTTGGGCAAAGGCATCACCCGGTAAAAACCCATTAATGGTTTGAAAAATTTCAATAGATTGGCGAATGGTTGACATAGAGCTAATAAGCTTATCTGTGCGTTTTTTAGAAACCAGCCCAATGCCAAAAAATGCCCCGTAGACCAGCATTCCGCTAACTACAATTCCAATTGCTAAGTCTATCAAGCCAAATGCCTTTTTAGTTTTGAACCACATAAATATCGTAATAACCATTTTTAATTAAATTGTATAAACACGAATCGGCCTGTTTTTTTGTTGTAAATGGGCCGGTTTTAATGCGATAATAGTCCGTTCCACTAACAACAACCGGCTGAATAAAAATATCATTAATTTTAGAAACATTGTTTGCAACCTCAATTGCCTCCTCCTCGGTTTCGTAGGCACCTATTTGCACTGAATAAGTGCCTAAAATATCGTCCTCCGTTAAAATTGTATAAGGGGCTTTTTGTTTTAAACTTTCAATTTTGCCCTCGCTCATTGGCACAACAACTCTTTTGCTCTTTGGGGCATTTGCCTTTGCAACTCTGTTAGCAATAACCCCAGCAACAGGGGCGGATTTGGAAAGAGAAACCTCCTCATTTGCAATGTCATTGCTTTTACTAATACTTTTTTTCATGTTTGTGCCGCCTTGCTTAAGCCCCAAGTCTTTTGCAGTTGCTTCGTCCAGCACAATGCCATCGTCCTCAATAATACTAACTATTTTTTTTTGTGGCTTGTTTGTTTTTGTGGCTATCACAGGTTTATCCAATTTTGTATCGCTTAAAAACTTTTTATCCTCCAGCAACTTTTTTTTAGATTCAGCATTACTTGTAGACACACTCACCGCAGTTTTTGCGGGAATAGGCACGAGGCTTTTAGGGGTTTGAACAATTTCGTTTTCTGCATTGCTATTTGCATTACTGAAGGGCTCGGCGGGTTGAGGTTCGCTTGATGGCTGTTTCATATCAAAAACGCTTGATGGTTTAATGATATAATCGTTTGCGTTGGAGGCAATTTCCACATCGTTATTTTGCGCAATTTGTTGCTCCAATGTTTTATCAGGTGTTTTGCTTAAAGCTGGTGGAGTTGAGTTGGTTGAAGGGGTAGCAACCTCATCCTCTTTTTTTGAGACAATTTGTGCAGGCAAAGGCTGTGTTGTTAATGATTGATCAGTTGATTTTTGCGGCTTAGCTTGGACCTTAACGGGGGCAGATTTATTTACTTTTATTGTGCCGTCCTCAATTTGTTTAAGCTTGGAATTTAAATACATTATATCATCAACATCGCCGCTTGGCTGGCTTTTTTTGTTCACAACGGAGTAGTTTTTTGTTTCAACTTCGTTGCCTTCGCTGTCCTGTATGCGGTTAAGAATTATTTTATTATACAATGGCCGCTGGCGTTTAGATGGGTTAATTTTGCTATAATTATTTTGCACAAGTGGGGGGGTTGTATTTGTTTTATCAATAATGCAGGATGTTAATTGCATTGCCAGTGCCGCAAACCAAACAAACCTTAAATACCTCATCTTTAAATAATGTATAAATTTTATTCACAATTTTATTCGCAAAACATCTCTAAATTATTAGACCGATTCAACAAAATGAGTTCCGCAATAAGGGCAAACAGCCAGCTGCAAATTATTTTTTTTGCTAAGTTTTATGTAGATTGTTGGATGCTTGCTATCAATATTTTGCTGATCATCGGCAAATGTGCCATTGCAAGCAACTTGTTTTGTGCCGTATTTTACACTAACCGTTTTTACATTGCCGCCACATTTATTTGCAACTAAGTTTGTATTTTTTTGCATATTATTAAATTTATTTTTTGAATTCATTTATTAGACTTTTTTCCCCGCCTCAAAAACAATCAAATCTACAATCAATGCCACATTGTAAAACAAACAAAATAAAAATGCAACAAAAATATATAAAATTTCGCGGCTGTTTGTGAAAACAGATAAATGTGAATTTTTTTCCAAAAATAAAGGGTGAAAAAGGGGTAAAAATGAGTAAAAAGGGGGCGGATGTAAAAAAATCATTTTTTTTGTTGATTATTTAAAAATATGTGTTAATAAATATTTCTGGTTTTGTAAAATTATGTATTGTATTGTTTCGTAAATATGAGTTCTTCTCAAGTAATGTTTAACTACGAGTTATTTATTTTAATTAGCTCGGATATTCCAAGTCAAGGTGTTAAATCAATTTTTAAAAAAATTAACGAAATTGCAAGTAGAGGCTGCAATAGTGCCTTTAAAAAAAACGAGTATTTGGGTTCTCGTAAGCTTGCATATCGCATTAAAAAATACTCCAAGGCTCGCTGCTATATTGTATGTTTTGAAACAAAACCTGCTAATATTTTGGCAATTTCGTCCTACTTAAAAATTAACGATGGTGTTGTTCGTAATTTAATTACAAAACTTGAGGCACTTCCAACCGCTCCATCTCCCCTATTGCTTGAAACCCCAGCGGTTGAATCCCCTGAGGAGAGAGAATACCAAAAAGCATGTGAAGGTCCATTTTAATTACATTAATATAAATTATTTAATATTGTTATGTCTGAAAACAAAGATATTTTAGTCTCTGGTAAAGTTGGTGGAAACATCAAAAGTAGCTACGCCCGCAAAGTAGAAAAAGACTCCCCTCAACAGGGCGATTTCAAATCTCGCAATCGTCATTCCTACCAAAGCGAAGGTCGCGATACCTTTGTTATTGCCCCAATGCCAAACGAGGACGGCAAAGTTGTTACAACCGATTTGTCGTTTCAAGCGCAGGAATTTCTATCCTCTGGCAAAAACCGCATTCAAATTAACAACCAAGTTGACGATGTTTTGCACATTAACACAGTTCCAGATGAGGAAATTAACTACAAAAACATCCCGTTAATTAAAAAATACATTTCTCAGTTTGGTCAAATTAAGTCTATGTATGGCTTGTGGGCAAGGGTGAAATCTAAAAAAAGACGCCTAATTTCCAACGCTATTAAAAAAGCAAGATTTTTAGGGTTGATATCCTACCCAGACCAAATTATATAATATTAAAATAGTATTTAAGTGTAAATTTATGATAAAAGTTGTTCTACTAAAATCGTTTCAAGGTCTTGGAAAGGCAGGCTCGGTAGTTAATGTAAAAAAAGGTTATGCAAATAATTTTTTAATTCCAAATGGTGTTGCCTTAGTTGCAAATGCAATTGTTATGAAAAAAGTTACTGAGGATCTTTCAAAGCTCAGCCAGCAGGATAAAAACATGAGGGAGGATGCCCTAAAACTTTTGCAAACCCTTGAGGGCAAAAAAGTTGTTGTAATAAAACCTTCTAGCGAGGACGGCACATTATATGGCTCAGTTAGCAATAAGGACATCTACGATAGTGCAATTGCAATCAATCCTTTGCTTGAAAAGTTTTTAACAAAAAATTCTGTTCGCCTTTCAAGCTCAATTAAGTCGATTGGCAAGTTTAAAACAGCAATCAATATTTACGACAACATTGATTTTAGAGCCGATGTTATTGTTGCTCGCTCGCAGGACGAAGCAAACGAACTTGCTTCTGCTCAATAATTATATTATACAATTTATTATCTTATTATATGTCTAAAATTGTTTTAGATTTTTCAAAACCTTTTGATCTTACCGAGCGTAAGGAATTTGGTGCAAAATCTGCCATTAAATACAAACAAAGTGGTTTCATCCTTCTTTCTATCTACACAGGGAAGGACAGCATCCACGCCCTGCTTGATGCAAAAATTGCCAACAAAATGATGGAACTAACTTGCATCAAAACAAAAGTTATTACTTTTGCAATTGGTGGCAAAACCATTAAGGCTTTAATTCAAAACATTGCATTTCACCCAGTTACTGGAGCAATTGATTACATTGAGTTTATTTCTTGCGAGGGAAAAAGCGAGGTTTCGGTTTTGGTGCCAATTTCTATCGTCGGTAAATCTGTTTCTCCGGGTGTAAAAAGAAATGGCAAAATTAACATTATTAAATACGAAGTGCCAGTTGTTGCAAATATTAACAAAATTCCTGAGCAAATTGTTGTTGATATTTCAAAATTTGGTCTTGGAAAAACCTACAACTCCAGCGAAGTTGAAATTGATGGAGTTCGCATTAATGGCGATTTTCCAATTTTAAGCATCGTTGGCCGTGGTAAAAAAGACCTAGAAGACGAAGCAAAAGAAGCCGCAGCCGCAGCCGCCACACCAGCTGCAAAATAGAGGTCTGCGGAAGGTATTCCCTAAGCCACCATCACTTCATATCTAAACAAACTTTAAAAATATTTGTAAGTTTATGATTCTTAAGTTTGTAACCCTAATAATAATAACTCTTTCAACTAACGCAAAAGCCAACATCATCGACCGCACAACATTTAATCAGGGGCAAATTACTCCGCCAATGCTATTTGCTGAGGAGGGGGCACCTAAAAAATTTAATCCAAACAACAATTTGGCGCGAAAGGTTGGGTCTTATTATTTTGCCAAGGGCGAGCCCTTAATTATTGAGGGCATTGTTACCGATATTAACGATATACCAATGGAGGGCGTAAAAATTAACATTTGGCAGGCAAATGCGGGGGGGTATTATCAATCTAAAATTACCGATGAGCAAGACCCAAATTTTGATTTAAATTTCACCGAAACCGGAACCTACATTACCGATACCCTAGGCAGATTTATGTTTTTAACAACAATGCCCGGAAAAATACAAACTAAGGACATCTTTCACTGCCCCCATATAAATTTTTTGCTTAGTAAAAACGAGCAAATTTTGTTAAATACTATGTTATTTTTTGCCCCAATTTCTAGCTACAATTGCGATAACAACAAGGACCTATACCAATTTAAACTTTCAAAATTAAAGCGAAAACAGGTGGAACAGGATTTATACTACATCGATTCTCGCGATCAGGCTCTTGGCAAGCGCGTTTTGTTTGACATAAAACTAAATTACATTCAACAAACTAAGGAGTTTTAACATGTTTTTTTTAAAAAAGCCGCAATGTTATTTTAACGGCAAAATTACTAGCGAGTGCAAAATAGGCATCAACAATTTTGAGCGGGCAATTAATTACGGCGATAGCATTTTTGAAACAATTAGGGTGGATAATTTTGCCCCGCAACATTTGGCAGAGCATCTGGCCCGCCTTGCAAAATCTTGCAATTTGTTGCAAATTAATTTTGCAATGCAAACTGAGGATATTGCTGGCATTATAGCCGCCCTGTGTAAAAAAAATAATTTGCCAAATTGCGTGGCAAAAATTATTGTTTCTCGCGGTGGTGGAAGCGGCGGATATTTGCCATTACAAAATAATGCAACTAATATTTTAATAAAAACCGCCCCCCTCCCCCCGCAAAATATTAACAACAAAATAATGTTTTCTAGCTACATAAGGCAAAATATTCTTAGGGAAGGTCAGGCTTGTTTGGATGGAAAAACTGCAAATAGCATACAATTTGTAATGGCAAAAATGGAGGCACAACAAAACAAGTGCTTTGACGCACTAATGCTAAATAACGAGGGCTATATTTGCGAATTTTCATCTGGCAATGTTTTTTTGCGAATGGGCGAAGACGATATTTTTTACACCCCCAGCCCCCAATGTGGCATTGTAAATGGCATTATGCGAAATGCCTTTATAAATCAACTAACTCAAGATGGTAAAATTGTAAATCAGGGCTTCTACCGCCCTCAAAGCATTCCCGCTTCCGCCAAAATATATTTTACAAACGCCATTCGTGGCGTGGTTGAAGTTTGTTTTTAAGCTAAATGCAATAGACCCATCCTAAAACCTATTTTTTACCAAGCAAAGTAGCCAAAGCCAAAATATTTTTTTATGAGCCAAGGCGACTTTATCCTTGTAAAGCGAGCAAGGCGAAGAAATTTTTTTGAAAACCTCTATAAAAGGTGGTGAAGTAAAAAGTGGATAATGAAAGAGGTCTAATCAAAAAATAATTTTACCTTTTAACACTCTACCACTTTCCATTTAGCTTGGCATATTTTACGAGGCCGCCGTGGAAGGCAGGGAAGCCGCAGCCCATAATCATTGCAATATCAAGGTTTTGCTCGCTATCTATAATTTTTTCGGCAAGTATTAGTTTTGCCTCGCTTATCATAACCGCAAGGCAGCGGTTTAAAATTTCGGCTTCGTTAAATTGCTTTGGCTCTGAAGGAGATATCAATTGTGCATCAACATTTAGCCCAATTTGTTTGCCGTACTTATTGTAATTATAAAAACCTTTTCCGGCTTTTTTGCCGAGAAGTTTTTGTTCAACAAACAAATTTTCAATTGTTTTTACAGGATTTGCCCGCTCGCCGTAGGCGTGGTGCAAATTTTTACTAACTTTGTAGCAAACATCAAGCCCCACTTCGTCGGCAAGTGTAAATGGGCCCATTGGCATGCCAAAATTTGTGAAAATTTTGTCAATTGCCTTCAGGTGTTGAGGCCCGTATTGTTCAAGGCATTTTAATGCCTCGTTCATGTAGGGTAGTAAAATACGATTTACAACAAAGCCGGCACAATCGCCCACTACAATTGCAACTTTGCCCGATTTTCGTGCAATATTTAAAACTGTTTTTACCGCCTGCGGGCTAGAATGCTCCCCCTTAACAACTTCCACCAATGGCATTTTGTTCACGGGGTTAAAAAAGTGCATTCCAACAACGCGTTCCTTGTGTTGTAGGTCTTTTGCAATTTCGCTAACAAGCAAGGATGATGTATTTGTTGCAATAATTGCATTTTTGCTGATGTGTTCTTCAATATCTGCAAGCACAGATTTCTTAATGTTAATATCCTCAACCACTGCCTCAATAACTAGGTCGCTGGCTTTTAGGTCGGCATTTTCAAGAGTATGCCCTATTAAATTGTATTTTTGTGCAAGTTCAGCCGGTTTTATTTTGCGTTTGCTAAGCAAGGTCCCATAAATTTTTGCAATTTGGGCGTAGCCTAGCCCTATTGCTTTTAGGTTAATATCCTTCATTTTTATTGGCAAATTTATTTTACTAAATAGCCATGCAATTCCACCACCCATAACCCCAGCGCCCAAAACCGATACTTCGTTAATTTGTTTTTCGGTAATGCTTTCCTCTATGCCAAAATTGTTTTTTTTAAGGGCTTCGGTTGAAAAGTATAAATCAATTAAATTTTTGCTAATTTGCCCAATAACCAAGCTGCAAAAGGCATTAAGTTCCATTTCAAGGGCTTTGTCTTGGTTAAAAGCTATACAAAATGTTTGTTCCAAAAGTGTTGAGGCAACAAGCGGAGCAGGGTAAAAACCTTTTGTTGTTTGCAAAATTTGCTTGCGCGCTCTACCAACCATAAAATGTTTTAGGTAGCGTTGAAAAAAGTAAAGTTTAAATCGCTTTATTTTGCGAGCCTCAGTTGTTTTTGTAATAAAGTTTTCAATTAGCTTTTCGCATTCAAGCCCAGAGGCAACAAAATTAACAAGACCAATCTTGAGGGCTTTTTTGCAATCCACAGGGGCTCCGCTTAAAATAATTGGCAAGGCATTTAGCAGACCCACAACCTTTGGCAGGCGAATGCACCCACCAAAACCCGGTATAATACCCAAATTAACCTCGGGCAATGCAAGTTTTGTTCTTTCGCCTTCAATAGCAATACGATAGTTACATGCCAAGGCAAGTTCTAGCCCGCCGCCCATACAGGCCCCGTTTATTACGGCAAATGTAATGCATTTTACTCCTCGCTTTGGGCAAATACTGAGTTTTTCAATTTTGGATATAATTTGCTGCCCACGGCTAACTTTTGCTTTTGCATCCTCAATTGTTGTAATGCTTTTTATTTCGTTAATATCCGCCCCTGCAATAAAAACACCCTCCTTTGCCGAGCGAAAAACAACGGCGTTGATATCGGTTTTGCAGGATATTTCGTCTAAAATTTGGTCTAATTCAGTTAAAACTGGCTCGCATAAAATGTTCACCTTGCTATTTTGCTGATTAAATGTAATAGTAAAAACCCCGTTTGCAAAATTTGTCTCTAAGTGTTGATACATAATAACATTTTAACTAATAACCTTTAAAAATATATCTACATTATATTTGTTTTATTTTGCATTTTCAATAAAATAATTTTATTTTTTGTTTTTTGTATTACTTCGTCTTGAAAAAAAAATATTTGTTTCTATATATATTTATAGTTATTATATTTTTTTAGTTTATTTATTTGTTTTATTATGGCTGTTACAGGAAAAGTTATAGGTATTGACCTTGGCACAACAAACTCTTGCGTTGCATTTTACGAAAGCGCATCTAAGCAAACGGTTATTGCAAATACCGAAGGCGCAAGAACCACTCCCTCGGTTGTTGCCTACACTGAGGACGGACAAACAATTATAGGTGGGGCGGCAAAACGCCAAGCGGTTACAAATCCGGAAAATACTTTTTTTGAGGCAAAGCGACTCATCGGCCGTAAATTTGAGGATGCCGAAGTACAAAAAGATATTAAACATGTGCCTTACAAAATTGTTAAGTCTAAGTCTGGCGATGCTTGGGTTGCCGATAAACACGGCAAGGAATTTGCCCCAGCGCAAATTGCCGCCGAAGTTTTGCGTTATTTAAAAAAAACAGCGGAGGATTATTTAGGGCACGAAGTAACTCAGGCGGTTATTACGGTTCCTGCATATTTTAACGACTCTCAGCGTCAGGCAACAAAGGACGCCGGCAAAATTGCGGGGCTTGAAGTTTTGCGTATTGTGAACGAGCCAACGGCAGCAGCTCTTGCCTACGGGCTTGATAAAAAAGGCGACAAAAAAATTGTTGTCTACGACCTAGGGGGTGGAACCTTTGATGTTTCGGTTTTGGAACTAGGTGATGGAGTTTTTGAAGTAAAAGCCACAAATGGTGATACATTTTTGGGCGGCGCCGATTTTGACATGAGGATTCAAAAACACATTGTTGAGGAATTTAAAAAACAAAACCCAGCAATTGATATTAGCAAAGACCAGCTTGCAGTGCAGCGAATTAAGGAAGCGGCCGAGAAGGCAAAAATTGAGCTATCTAGCACTACTGAAACAGATATTAACTTGCCATACATTACTGCCGATGCAACAGGGCCAAAACACTTGCAAATAAAACTAACCCGTGCAAAACTTGAACAACTTGTTGACGACCTAATTGAAAAAACTATTGAGCCTTGCAAAAAAGCTCTTGCAGATAGTGGTATTGACAAAAGCAAAATTGATGAGGTTATACTAGTTGGGGGAATGACCCGCATGCCAAAAGTGCAGCAAATTGTTAAGGACTTTTTCGGCAAAGAACCCCATAAAGGTGTTAACCCCGATGAGGTTGTTGCAATTGGGGCGGCGGTTCAAGGTGGTATTATTACTGGTGATGTTAAGGATGTATTACTGCTAGATGTAACTCCTCTAACGCTAGGTATTGAAACCGCGGGCGGAGTATTGACACCGCTTATTGAACGAAACACTACAATTCCAACAAAAAAATCGCAAACTTTTTCAACTGCTAGTGACAATCAAAATGCTGTTACAATTCGCGTGTTTCAAGGCGAGCGAAAAATGGCAAGCGACAACAAAATGCTTGGAGAATTTAACCTTGATGGCATTCCTCCCTCACCGCGTGGAATGCCACAAATTGAAGTAACATTTGATATTGATGCGAATGGTATTGTAAAAGTTTCGGCAAAGGATAAGGCCTCAAACAAGGAGCAGCACATTCAAATTAAATCCTCAGGCGGATTAACGGATGATGAAATTAAACAAATGGTGAAGGACGCAGAGGCAAACGCAAGTAAGGACGCAGAGCGCGCCGAGAAAGCAAAAGCAAAAAACGAACTTGATAGCTCCATTTATGCAACCGAAAAAGCCCTGAAGGACTACAGCGACAAAGTGGACGGCGAAACCAAAACCAACATAGAATCCAAACTTGCAGAAGCAAAAACAGTGCTAGCAAACGAAAATGCAACCGCAAGCGAGATGACCAAAACAATGCAGGATCTACAATCTGCATCCATGAAACTTGGCGAAATGATGTATCAAGCCCAACAAGGCGATGCATCCGCTGGCGGCTCAGCTGGTGGCGATGGTTCTAATGGATCCTCTGGCGGTTCTGCTGATGGCTCCTCCTCGGGCTCTGCTGACTCCTCAAGTTCATCAACCGATGGAGCTAAAGACGCCGACTTTAAAGAGGTGAAGGAGGATTAATAATTTTAATCCCGCCCTTTCCGTTGTCATTTTCGTGCAGGCGGGAACCTACCCCCTTCTACCGTCATTTCCGCGAAGGTTGGAATCTAGGTTTAACAAATGCTTTTTTAATTACCCCCACGCCTAAAGCTAAAGCTTGCTTCCTCCACTTAAATAGGATGTTAAGAAAGCCTAGATTCCCCCCTTCGCGGGAATGACAAAATGGGAGGGGAATGACAAGGAGCAAGAACACTATCTTCTTACATAACACTTTCTTGCTTGATTTTGTTTATTACTGGCATAACTTTGCTTATCAGACCTCTCCTATAACCCACTTTTTGCCTCATCTTGTATTGTTAAAAATTTTTCCTCGCCTTGCAAGTTTTGCGAAGGTAAAGTCGCTTTGGCCCATAAAAAATATTCTGACTTCGCCTGATAAAAAATTGGTTTTATGATTGGCCTAGCAAAGCATTGGGTGTAAAACAATTTAAAAAAACAAATAATTTTAATAGATTTGTAAAACTTTTCAATTACTGCCTTGACAATTTAAAAAAATCATTTTATTATATAGTTATAATTAAATAATTAAAAAAAATTTCAAGTTAAATGATGTAATTTCATGTCCAAATCAACATTTAGTGAAAAATTATCCTCAGCAAAAAAACAGCTATCGAATGCAACACAAAAAGCGCTGGACAAAGTAGAAAAAGGATCTAAGGAGCGAGGTATAATTGCAATATTTAAGGATGGAGTGGGAATTAAGGACGACACATGGCAAAATTTTAAGAATCAAATATCCGCTGTTTTAATCGTTTTTGCAGCTGCCTGCATGGTTTGCTTTGCTGTTTTTACAATAATGGCAGTTGCAATGTTTGTTGTAGGGTTTGTTGAAAGTGGGTGTTTATACCGAGGCAACGAAATTGGTCTTGGCGAGGGAGCACAAATACTAAGACCATTTTACACAACATTGTTGAAATATTTTTACGGCGAAAATGGCTACGGAGGACTTGTAAGAGAGGTGCGAAATTCTATATTATTAAATCGTAATTTTCAACTAGCTAAAATTCTTGTCATTATTTTAGCCATTGTGTTTTTAGGCTTTAATTATATGGTTGGCGTTGCTGAGCTAAAAACTAAAGATGTTATTTCTGTTATTTTTAAATTAGTTTTCGTCTCGTTTATTACCGATGCTAAGTCCATCAACTTTCACGATCAAGTTATCATGAAAACCCTCACTGAAACCTTGGAATACATTGGAATGTTTTTTCAAAAAATAATCCTAAATGCCTCACTTCAAACCCTCGGGCAGTCTTTGCCGCCAAGCGTGGTGCGTTTTTTTAATGCAAATGCAAATGCAAATTCTGCAAATAATGGAACCTTGGTAGTTTTTGACATGATGTTTGGAGTTATATTTTCCAAACCATTTTTCTTTAAAATGTTTTCGTTATATGGTCTTAGTGCAATTTATATTCCGGTTATTATTTTCACCGTGGTTTTAGCTTACTTTTTGTCGGTAACTATGGCCAAAGTTATTATGTATTTATTATTTTTAAAGATTGCAATTGGAACAAGTTTTATTATGATGCCAATTTTTATGTGCCTTCTTTTGTTTGAAAACACAAAAAAAACCGCAGTTAGCTTTATGGAGGATGGCCTTATTGAGCCAATGTTTAACTACATTTTTACTATAATGTTTGTTTCTCTATTTATCTTTGTATCTCTAGGATATCTAGGGGCAATGCTAAATTTTGAAGTATGCAGCTTATTTACAGATGTAAAAGCATGGCTAGACCCGCAAAGCCTTGTTTTCATTGCGCTTTTTGCTATATTATGCCCACCTTGTATGATGTTATTCTTGTTTAAATCATATGTTGCAGTTGGGTTTAATTTTGCAACTTACATGGAAAATTCTTTTTACTTTGCCGTTTCTCTTTTGGTAATAACATACAACTTAGAGGGAATACAATCAATGGCAGACAAACTTTCCAACGCATTTAACTTTAACCCCAATAGCAATCGCAAAAAAAATACCGATGGATCCACTGCATTTGGCAGAGGGGCTGCCAAATTTAGCGGAGCCATGGCAAATGCAGTGCCAACAAGGGAGGACATAATAGGAAAATACGAAAAAGGCAAGGACGGCAAACTAGGGCAAATAAAAGGCGGGCTGTTGCAACATATAGACAAAATGTATGGCACTAAAATGGCTAATGCGGTTCACGGCCCAAAGGGGGTTACTTCTAATATAATATCTCAGGGGGGCAAGGCATTTGATTATGCAAAAGAAAAATTCAAAGAGGCATCCAATAAATTGAGCGAAGCATCTCTCGGAAAAGTGCAAAATACCTACGGATCGGGAACTGGCTTAACAAGTTTATACAACAAAGCTGGCAAAGCTTACGACTCAGTATCTAACTACTTTTCAGGCCCAAAAGAAAGCGAACATAAGAAATTTCGCAACGAAAATTTTGGCTCCAAAAAAGATTTTCAGAATTTTCTTGACTTTGCAAAAACCGCAGAATATAATTTTAAAGAAAAGAATGGAATTGACGAAAAGGCTAAGCTTAATCGGGCTCAGTATTTGCAGTTTCGTAATGAAACCGCAAGAGACGCCGAGAAAAATAATGGTCTGCTAAAAAGCGACATTATGAAGCAGCTCGATTTCGTTAAATTTGAGCACATTGGTAATAGGGAAGGCGATAAGTCTCGTATTGAAAATTGTATTATTAATGCAAAAAATAAAAATATGTCCTACGCATCTGCATTTATTGAAGCAAAACAAAACTTCCTCAAATCTCAACCAGCCGACATGCAATCCACAGCATCCAAATACTTCGAAGACCGAACAAAAGAAATGAAAATGAGTGTGGGGTATGATAGTGTTGTTAAGCTTGCTGATGTTCGCAGCCTAAACGACGAAAATGCAATTAAAAATGCAAAAGACAAAGCCCTAAACAACATGCTAATGGCAGAAGCAAAAATTAATAAAACAACCATTGAAGCCGAAAAAAACACAGCATTTAAAAATCTTTCAGCTCTCGGTGTTGATACCCTATTAATAAAACTCGACAGCACACAATCTGGCCAAGCTGCCGACTTTATTGAAAAAATTAACAACAAAATCATCACCCAATCCTACAACCTAACCAAGGACAAAAAAGCTGAGGACATTACACCTGAAGAAAAAATTAACACCCTACAAGCCCTAAAAGCAACCTTCGAAGCCGAAGCCCAAAACCTACAAAAAGACCTCCTCTCTGTAAAAGATGAGGATGTGAAGAGAGCGGTTGAGTCGCAGATTGGGGTTATAAGCGGTGTAGTTGAAGATAAAAATGACAGCATAATTACAAAGATTGCAAAACAAATTCAGGAACAAAAAGATTTAAAAGCAAGTCAAGAAAGATATAATTTAATAAAACAAGCTGGCAATCACGAAAATAATTAAATGACAATAAATATTATTATATTTAAAAATTTTTATTTTTAGTATCAATGAATAAAAGTGGTATAGGCAACTCAACTCAACAAATCCAAGAATATGAAGATTTAAAAAATTCAATTAGTAAATTTCATAGTAGCTTGTCTAATATTAAAAATCTTGATAACCTTAGCGTTGCTTTTTGTGAAGGGGTAATTAAAGAGATAAGTACTCTAAAGAGTGAACTTCAAAAATATGGATCTCATTTGCTCTACGATAATTTTTATGATAATTTTTATACAAACATTATAACGCATTTGGCAAGTAATGAGG
>JGI12421J11937_10000088_pt1 | contig 30615 bp, 31 predicted proteins | sample LakErihyJuly2011_2_FD_11937 | JGI IMG/M metagenome (IMG submission 11937)
TCCAAATCATCCAAGAACTCAAAGAAAACCCCAACTTTGAATCCACCCTCGAAAAAATTGTTAATACGCGATTTAAAAAGAGGGGATAGTTTTATTTTTTATTCAAAAACTATCCTATAAAACTCACTTTTATTGCATTCTTGTTTAATTGTTTCAAAATCTGAAAATTCAATTTCGTTTAACTTAACAAGGCAATATAAAGCAAAAACAAGGTGGTCTATGTAGTTTTTCATTGTATCTCTCAGCTCAAAATTAATTGCCTCAAGGTCTTTGAGTGATTGCAGAGAAATTGGTAATTCAATGCCTTTGATTAACTTTTCAACAAAAGCCTCGTTTTGCAAAATTTTAAACTCAATATCATCGCAAACTAAAAAGCCATTTTTAACTTCAACTTTATTAAATTTTTGTGGCAAGACGGCAAGTTTAGATTTAAAACTCACTAAATCTTTCAATTTCACATTTTCAAGAGCGAGCATCTTCTCTGTTTGCTCGATGATTTTGGCTTTTATGTGTTGGTTTTGTTGGGTGATGAGAGGAATGCGGATGAAGGATTTGATGGAGTTTAATGCAATTAATAAATCTTTCTCATTTTTATTTTTTAATAAAGCCTTAAGAATGTTCCATGATATTGTAGAATTTAAAACGCTTATTAAATATAATATTTCATTTTTATTTTCACTTCCAATTCCCGGAATTAAATTTCTTGCTAAAATTATTTTTCTGTCAATAAAATGAAAATGACTTGGATTAATATAGCTCCAAATAATTTTATATTTTGAATTTAATAATTTAAAACCTTGATTATTTTGTAATAATTTTAAACCATTAATGGTATCGTAATACTTATTACTATTTTTAATAGAAAAATATTTTTTCATTAATTTGGGTATTTCAAAACAATTTGTGTTAGCCTCCTTGTTGACTAATATTTTATTATCTATGTCATATCCAATATCAAACACAAACTCCTCCCCAAATCTTTCCCTTGCTTTTTTGTGCTCGTAATAGCAAGATAGGTCTTCGGTATTTTTTTTATAATATTCATAAAACTTCAAAAATTCCTTGCCTTGTTTTATATAATTCCAATTATCAACATTTTCAAGAAGTTCGCTTTGTAAGATTGACTTTTTCATAGTGTTTTTGCCTTTGCGAATGTCTTTTAGCGCCTCAATAACTCCGCTATCGGCTTTTTCGTAATGTAAAATGTCAACCTTATGTTTTGTTTCTGGCAGGGCTTTTTTAACAACAAAAATAAGGCTTGAGGTTGCAATATCTCGTTTCTTTTTAATACCTCTATCAATGAACATTTTGCAGGAAAATGTAATAATTTTTTCAATTGTCATTTCCTTTGCAAGGTAGTATCGTATTACATCGTAGTCGGTATTTGTCAATAATGTTTGTGGAATTATATAACACATCTTTCCGCCCTGCTTTAACAAACCATTTGCAAGAGCAATAAACATGGCATATAAATTTGGCTTTGGTGAATATTTTTTACGATTATTTGGTATGGAGTGCAAATTTATTCCGTAAATATCGCTTAAATCAATTTTTACAACATTGTTGTTTTCGTCTTTTACATTTCCCTTTATCATTTCAAAGCAAAGCATTTTTTGTTTTGAGCATTCGTTATAACCAATATAAGGCGGGTTGCCAATTACAAAATCAAATCTAGTTCTATTTTTTTCAATAATTTTTTCTTTTGTTTGCTTAATATCGTCTTCGTCCCTAATTAACGAACTGTAGCCTAAGGACAAATAATTATCAGCAAATAAATTGCCACTTTCTTCATTTAAAATTCCTTTGTTTGTTTTGTATTGCAACCAAAACTCTGCAATTGAATCTTTTGTTTTGAAAATTTTCAGTTTTTTTTCAATTGGATTATTGTATTTTTCATTTATTATGCAAGGTAAAAGCCTCATTAACATTGACATTTCGGCAAGGTATAGCGAAAACTCCTCAACATCCAAGCCAAAAATGTTTTGATTTACAAGGCTTTCTACTTGTTTTGATTGCTCTTGTGTATCGTGCGCAATTGCATTCAGTAAAATGTTTGTTGCCGAATAAAGAAAGGTTCCCGAGCCACAAGATGGGTCAATGATTGACAAATTATCTTTGTTTTCTTTTGCTCTTTTTTGAATTTCTACTTCCGTCCAGCCAATTTCTTCAAGCATAAAATCAACAACTTCGGGCGGAGTAAAAAACTGCCCTAAATTTTCTTCCGAATACAATTCTTTTAAGTAATTTTCATAAATATGCCCGAAAATATCGTTTGTAATGCCTGAAAAATCAAATCTATGAATATAGCAAATAATATCAAGCCAAATTGAAATATCGCCTATTTCTTCATCATCCTTTGTCAAAAGTTCATCAAGCCTTTCATTGATAAATTTTTGATCCTCTTTAAATGATTTGTACAAATCTTTTTCAATACCAGGAGACAAATTACGAATAGTTGCAAGAATTCTTGAATAAAAACCTTTTTTAAGATTTGTTAATATATTTTGCAGTTTTTCGTTATAATCTGTTGCAAAAATTTCAAATCCACTATCAACTAAAACTTTAACTAAAATAAACCGTATTAAATAAGAATAAGCAAGCTCGGTTTGGAGTTTTTTATCTTTTATTTTTTCATAAAGTTGTGTTTTAATGATGAACTTCTCAATTAAAGATGTCGTTTCGCTGAAAAATAAATCGTGATTTTCTTGAACCTTAACTATTTGTCGTTCTTTAAGTAATCCTTCTTGTTTTGGATTAAAAAATTCTAAATAATAGTTATCCTCTTTTATGTAATCGTTCCAGAATAATTGAAATTCCTTTGTTTTATCAAGTAAGTCATTGATTGTAAATATTTGGTATTTTGTATTGTTGTAAAAACGCCAAGTAAAACCATCTGTTAGAATTCCGTATTTTTTATCCCAGTCTTTTTGATAAGCTATAATTTGCTTTTCACCTGCTTTTATGTTTTCAAATTTTTCAATTTCAATTGGAATAACGACATTGGAGTTAACAAATATCACAACATCCGCTCTGCGTGTTTTTTTATCATCACCTTGTTTTGAATGCTCAAGCGTGAATTCATTTTCACGATTTGAGTTTGTTTGCGAGCCAAGACCTTTTTTAAGATTAAAAACTTCAGATTCTAAAATTTCTATTACAAAAGCCTCAACTCCAGTGCCAACCTCTTTTGTTTTATAAAATTCTTTTTCTTTTTTCCATTTATTTTTTAAATCATCAATTTTTAACATGTTGTTAATAAAAATTAGTGTTTCAAAACATTTATAAGCATTTTTTTTAGGTTTTTATCATCCTCGCTTTGGTCGTAACTTAAAACTCGCTCAATGTTGTTAATGTTAAGCAACGCTTCCTCCTCGTCATTGTTTTTTATAACAAAACCTTCAATATTTTGCAAATTTGCAATCAACATTTCAAACAAATCATCATTTTCACTCATATCCATTGACACAGCTAACTTTTTTACAAAAAATTTACACCATCAAAACTAAAAAACAACAAAAACCTATCTTGATTTTTTATGTCTTAAGTATATAATTACCGTTTTTTTGGGGGATTGACAAATAAAAACAGATAAATTAATATCTCTATTGACAATTATTTTTTTGCAAATAAAATAATTTTTACAATGTTTTTGTGATATTTTTTTTTGCTGAATGTCGCTTTTTGTAAATAACAATAATAAAAATGGCCTTGATGGCAAAAAGCAAAACTGCAATGCAAACAATAGTTTTGAGCTTTCAATTGGCGAAGTATCCAAACTTTTGGGCTTGCCAACGCATACCATTAGGTTTTGGACGGAGGAATTTGAACAAAACATTGTTCACCACATTGGCTCAGGAGGTCGCAGATACTATAACAACCAATCTATTGAAATCTTTAAAATATTACACAAATTTATTCATAGAGATGGTATAAAAATAAAGGCCATCAAGGATAGGGGGCTATTGCCAATTGTCAACAAAAATATTGCAGGCAATATATTTGTGAAGGCAAATATTATTAAGCCAAGTTTTGCACCAAGCTACAATGCAAGCGAAACATATCCCGTAAAAGCTACCGAAAAGCCTGCAGAAAAAGCTACTGCAAAAATTTATGCAAACACCTTTCAAAACATACAAAAAAAACAATCGGGCGATAACTTTGTTATGATAAAAAAACCATCTAAAAATTCATCCCTAAAAAAATCAATAAGCGACCTAAAACAATGCTTCCAAAACTTACTTACAAAACTAGACCCAACCTAGGTTCTAGTTTTGACAAATAAAAACAGATAATATAATATTAATTAGACATCTCCTAAAACCCACTTTTTACTTCATCTTTATTTTAAAAATTTTCCTTTGCCTTGCCAGTTTTACAAACATAAAGTCGCATCGGCTCATAAAAATGTTTTAAAAAAATATCGTGGCTCCTGCTTCGCTTGCTAAAAAATGGGCTTTGGGAGAGGTCTAATATTTAGAGATGGATTATTAATTACCGCCCCCGACAATAATTTTGCTTTGGGTTATGCTGGCTTTGGCGATTGTGTAGGCTATCCATAGTTGGTTGTCGGATTGTAGCTTTGCGTAGAGGGCTTCGGAAAGCTCTGGGCGATCGGTTTTTGTTTGTTGGTTTTGCTCGACCTGCAACGCCGCATTAATTTGCATTGGCTGGGTTATAGATTGTATTGTAGGCTGAACTTGAGCCTGAGACGATGATTGAGTAGAAGTCTGCCCCAATAATTGCTCTGGAGATATCCTTGCTTTTTCAATAATATCGGGCATTATGCCAATTTCGTGAATTGAGCTACCATTTGGGGTATAATATTTTGCAATTGTAAGTTTCACTGCCCCTTGCTTTCCGCCGTCAATAGGTATTACCGATTGCACCGAGCCCTTGCCGTAGGTTTTTTCGCCAATTACAACTGCCCTGTTGTTTTGTTGAAGAGCGGCGGTTAAAATTTCCGATGCTGAGGCACTGCCCTCGTTTGTAATAATAATAACGGGAATGTTAAGTGGAACAACAACATCCTTAGATGACTTAAAGACAATTTCATCCTCGCTGCTAACAATTTTTATGTTAGATGGCTTATAAAGCTCGCTATCAAATTTTTGAAAGTTTTTTTTGTCAACGGTAAAGTAATCGTTATTGCGGCCCTTTACCGAAACAATTGTTTTGTCCTGAGGTAAAAACAAATCGGAGATCATAATTGCCTGCTCAATTTCGCCACCGGGATTATAACGCAAATCTAATATAATTGCCTCCGGCTGCTTTGTAAGGACCGTAATTGCTTTTATAAATTCCTCATAAGCATTTTCGGTGAAGGATGTAATTTTTGCATAAAACACATTATTAAAAAGCTCGGGCTTAATGGGGGTTACTTTTATAATGTCCCTCTTGATTGCAAATTCAATAGGTTTTGGATTATCCCCCCTAACAATTGTTAAATTTATTGTTGTTCCAGATTCGCCCCTTAGCATTTTTAAAACATCAAAAGTGGAGCGATCGTATAAATTTTGCCCATCAATTTTAACAATATAATCGCCAGATTTTAAGCCGGCTTTTTGCCCCGGGGTATCGTCAATAGGGGAGATGATTTTTATAAAACCTTTGTCCTTGCCTATTTCAATACCAATTCCGGCAAATTTGCCCAAAATATTGCTTTTTATAGACTCATACTCCTCAGCAGTTAAATAAGCCGAGTATGGGTCTATGCCGCTAAGCAAGCCTTTTGCCATTGAAGTAAAAACATCGTTTGCCTCAATGGATTTATAAAAGCCATTTTCTGTCATTGTAACAATATTATGCAGCTTTTTATACATATCGGTATAACGCTCCTGCTTTGTTTTTGGCGAAACGCCTTCCTCCAAGCTTTGTTTATTTTTTGGCTTTGCAAAAGCACTAAACGAATGTAAAAGTAAGCAAATACTTGCTACAATGGTGAAAATAATACTCATTAATTTGTGAATAACTTTTGAAATATAAGATACATTAATTTCCCTCGGCAATCATTTGTTTTATTGCTGCAATTTTTTTGGATGGTTGCAAATCCTTAGGGCAAACCTGTGCGCAGTTCATAATTGTGTGGCAGCGATAAAGCTTAAAGGCATCGTTTAAAAAATCTAACCGCTCCTTTGTAGATTTATCACGCGAGTCCACAATCCAGCGATATGCCTGAAGAAGAACCGCAGGCCCTAAATATTTTTCACTATTCCACCAATAACTAGGGCAAGATGTAGAGCAACAAGCACACATAATACACTCAAAAACATTGTCAAGTTTTGCTCTATCGCTTTCGCTTTGTAGGCGTTCTTTGGTTTTGTCCTGCACTTCGGGGGCGTTTATCCAAGGTTTTATTGATTTATATTGCTCGTAAAAATGAGTTAAATCTGGCACCAAATCGCGAATAACGGGCATGTGAGGTAGGGGGTAAATTTCAATATCTCCCTCCAAATCGGCAATTGCTTTTGTGCAGGCTAAGGTGTTTGAGCCGCAAATATTCATCGCACAAGACCCGCAAATACCCTCCCTGCAAGACCTGCGAAATGTAAGGCTTGGGTCAATTTCATTTTTTATTTTAATAATTGCATCAAGCACCATAGGGCCGCAGGCGTCCATGTCCAGCTCATAAACATCAACCCTTGGGTTGGTGTTTTCATCTGGATTGTAGCGATAAATTTTAAAAACTCGCTTATTTTTAGCATTGCACTTAAAAACCTTGCCGGCTTTTTTGTCAATCTGTGAATTTTTAGGAAGCGAAAACTCTGCCATACATACAATAAAAAACTTAAAATCTACACATCTATCCACACTTATTTTACTATACCCACTAAAAACAAATTTCAAGTTTTTTTTGTGAAAAATAGTTTGTGAGTAATTAATAATTTGAAAATTAGTTTTGAATGAAGTCTATTATATTTACTTGCCATGATTAATTTGTAAATTAATTTTTGTTCTCAGGTTATTTTCGGCTAACTTATGTTGAAAGCCATCGGTTGCGATGTATTTCAACATAAGTTCTAAAATTGGAAAAATTCCATCGTTTTGTAAAAATATAATTTCGCGTATTTTGTCGTTTGGTATGTTGCTAAGCATTTTTATAATACTTTGTTTTTTAGCTGGCAACATTTTTTTGCAGCTTGCGGATTTGCAAAACTGAGTGGCATCCGTTTTAGTGTTAATATTTATTGTGGCAAAGAACGATTGTAGATTAATCGTTGTATTGAGGTGGTGGGCGTTTATTGTTAAAAAAATTTGTTATTTTATTGTATATTAGCAATTATTTGAGCCAGTGGCACAATTTTTATTTTTCTACTATACTCCATGTATAATTTAATATATTCACTTATTTTGATAATTTCTGTTTTTTGTGATTATTGTTGTGGATTAAGTTGCGTAAAAAATATATTAAGAAGCGTTGTTGCTTGTGAGGGTGGGGGGTTTTACATCCAGCAGTCCTGATAGTAGGCGTAAAGCTCGTCGTCTTTGCTGAATTTTGGGTTTTTGGATTGGTTTTGTTTTGAACTTTGTTTTGAGTTTTGCTTAAAATTTTGAGTGGAGCGTTGTTTTAGTTTGTTTGCGGAGCGAATTTTTTCTTCCTCGGTGTTTCGCTTCCAGCTGTTGGCGGATTGAATTGCGTAGAGCGATTTTGCTAATACATCCTGTGGGGACATTTTTGCAAAATTACACACCGTTAAAAAGTTTTCGTTATTTATGCTAAACCATTCAATGGCAGATTTTTTTGCCAACTGCCTATCCTTTCGTTTGCAATTTGAAACCGCATCAATTACCGCCTGAGCTATAACAGCGCGCCATAGCGAAATTTCTCCCCCTTTGTGGCTATCGCTTGCCGAGCTTGAATAATGTAAAAGCGAGCGTATTTGGTTGTTTGATTGCCCTTGGTTTTGCGTTTGAGACCCACCTAAAGCCGAAAAGCCAAATGTATGAGTTGGGTTGCATTTTTTTATATGCTGGTTAATTTGCTGTTGTGTTTTAGGTTTTTGCGTTGCATGTAAAACATTAATACCTTGGGTTGTTTTGCCGTTTAACTTGCAAATATTTCCGCTAGATTTTATTGTCATAAATTTTTAGTAAAATATTTTAACAAATAAATATAATACAAGTATAACATATTTTTTTGCACAATGGAAGCATTTTGTGTAATTTTTTGAATAGACCACTCCCAAAACCCATTTCTGATTCATATTTTGTCGTCATTTCTGGGCTGCGATGCTCGTTTATAAAAGATAAAGTCGGCTTCTTGCCTGTGAAATTCCTAAAAATATTTTTCATAAAGTGGGTTTTGGGAGGGGTCTAATTTCTTAAAATTTAAAATGGATTCTCGTTTGGGAGGGAATGAGGGGGTAGGGTGTGGGAGTGGCAAAAAATAGGTTTTGGGATTGGTTTAGCAAAACCTACCTCAAAACATCAGTGTAAAGTTCGTGCATTGGGGGGAGGGGGGAGTTTTTGGCAAATTCAACGATTTCCTCAATTTGGATGTCGGCGGATGAGTATATTTCGTCAATTTGGTCTTGCTTTAACATCTTGTTTTGTAGAATGTATTTTTCAACGCCGGCAATTGGGTCTCGTTCTTCTTTAAATTTTTCAACTTCTTCCTTTGTGCGGTATTTTGCAGGGTCGCTCATAGAATGGCCCCTATAACGATAAGTTTTTACTTCAAGCAAAATAGGGCCGTTTCCACCGCGAACAAAATCCACGGCTTCGTCCATTGCTTTTTTCATGGCAAAAAAGTCCATTCCATCAACTTGCACGCCTTTAATGTTAAAGCCCTCACCTCGTTTGTATAAGTCCTTAATACTGGATGACCTAGCAAGGCATGTTCCCATTGCGTATTCGTTATTTTCAATGATGTAAATTACAGGTAAGTTCCAAAGTTTTGCCATATTAAAACTTTCGTAGACCTGCCCCTGATGCGCTGCCCCATCGCCAAAAAATGTTACGCAAAGCCCATCGTTATTGTTGTATTTATTTGCAAATGCAATTCCTGTACCTATTGAAACCTGCGCCCCAACAATTCCGTGACCTCCGTAAAATCCGCGTGGAGTATCAAACAGATGCATCGACCCGCCTTTGCCCTTGCAAACGCCGTCGTATCGGCCACAAAGCTCGGCCATAACGCGTTTAGGGTCGGAGCCGGAAAATAAAATGTGAACATGATCGCGATAACTTGTAACAACTTGATCGCTTGGTTTAATTGCAGCATAAACCCCCGCAACCACGGCCTCCTGCCCTATGTATAAATGGCAAAACCCCCCGATGTATTTTGATAGATAAAGCTTAACGCAGGCCTCCTCAAATTTGCGGGCAAAAACCATTTTTTGGTGATATTCCAGCACGAGGGAGTCCTCAATTTTATTTTTTTTATTTACAATACTCATAAATTTTGTTGTAAAAATTGTTTGATAAAAATACTTTAATAGTATAATTTTATAATTTCAATATTTTTATAAAAAAATCTTGTTATTTGAATATTTATTTTGCATAAATAAATATATTATATATAATGCATTATGCTAAACATCAGCGAAAAGGCCGTAAATAAACAAGCCGAGCGGCAAAAAATAAAGCTGGAGCTTAAACAAATAAATTTGTTTTACGACACAACAAAGCAGGTCCTAAATAATATATCAATTAAGTTTCACGAAAAAGCGGTAACGGCCTTAATTGGACCTTCGGGATGTGGTAAGTCTTCGCTTTTAAAAACAATTAATCGCATTAACGATTATATTGAAGGGTTTCGCTACACCGGCGAAGTAATGCTTGATGGCAAAAATATTAACAACTTAAATATTACGCTGCTACGGTTGCTTATTGGAATTGTGTTTCAAAAGCCAATTGTTTTGCCGGGGTCTATTTACAAAAATGTTGCCTTTGGCCCTAAAATTCACGAGCTATGCAAAACAAAAGAGGAGCTAAACAAAGTAGTGGAGGACTCCCTTCGCAAAGTTGGGCTATGGGAGGAAGTAAAACACAAATTACACGAAAGTGCAACCAGCCTTTCGGGCGGGCAGCAACAAAGGCTTTGCATTGCAAGAGCAATTGCAATTAATCCAAAAGTTATTTTAATGGACGAGCCCTGCTCCGCGCTGGACCCAATAGCAACCGCAAAAATTGAAACCCTTATTTGCGAGCTAAAAAAACAATATACAATTGTAATTGTTACCCATTCTATGAGCCAAGCACAAAGGGTTTCGGACTATGTCGGTTTTTTATATATGGGCGAGCTTGTGGAGTTTGGCGAAACCTCTTCGGTTTTTGAAAATCCGCAACAATTGCTAACAAAGCAGTATATTTCAGGCAAGATGGGGTAGAGACGAACGATGTTAGATGGATATTTTTTTTATTTTGAAAAAAAAATAAAAAAATGATTGATTTTTATAATTGTTGAGTATAGATATTTAAAATCTAAATTTTTTTTGATTAATTTTGTATGTCGTTTGTATCAAAAAAGCAAAAGGAAGTTAATACTTTTCTTGCTCAAAATAATATATCAAGCAACGCATTTAGCGTTGAGCAAGCACTTGATTTGTTTGCAAAATACAACAGCTCTACTGCTTTTAAAAGCAAAAAGAATGTTGATTGGTCTGTTGATATTAACTTTCATGTTAATGTTGAGCCGGGCAAAAGTGTAAATTCCTCAATTGTTTTGGCACACGGAAATGGTAAAAAACATAAATTAATTGCTTTCGTTGGTGATGAAAATGTTGCGCTTGCCAAAAAACTCGGTGCAACCGAAGCAGGCCTTGATGCCTTAATTGAAAAAGTTCTCGGCGGTTTTAGCGACTTCGATAAATGTGTTGCAACTCAGGATGTATTTGCAACAGTTTCTAAAAAGCTTGCAAGGGTTTTGGGGCCAAAAGGTTTGCTTCCTAGTGTAAAAGCGGGAACCGTATCCAACGATTTGGAAAGCTTAATTAAAAATGTATTGGGCGGTCAGGTTTCAATAAAGGCAAGCAAAACAGGCACGGTTGCTGCTTCAATTGCTCGTGTTTCTTTTGAAAAAAACAAAATTATTGAAAATGCACGTGCCTTCACTGCTTCATTAAAGGCACTAAAAGGCAGCGGAAACAAAGTTTTCATTAACAATGTTTATCTTTCAACCACTATGGGTTTTGGGGTAAAAATAAACGATCTATAATAATATTTAATTAATTAATATATGTCTCAGGCTAATGTAAATCGTAAAGTTGCTGCTAGCAGTAGCGACAAACCAGCTCGCGCTGCTCAGTCTAAACGCACAACAACAAAAACAATTTTAAAAATTAAGCTCTCGGCTTACAATTTAAATTTGTTAAATTCAACCGTGCGAAACTTTGTTTCTTCTTTGAAAAAAGTTTGGTCTAAGTATTCGGGCCCAATTCCTTTGCCTACTGATATTGAAAAATTTACAGTGCAACGCTCTCCACATGTCTACAAAAAGGCACAGGAGCAGTTTGAAATTAGAACCCACTCTGTTTTAATTGTATTGCGCGACCCTAGTCAGGAAGTTATTCAATCAATTTCTGGCATTGAGCTACCAACCGGCGTTAATGTAAAAATTACTGTTGGAAACTATTAATTTAATTAAATTTTACTTTTATGATTATTAAAATTTTTGGCGAAAAAGTTGCCAACTCGGCAATGTATGTTGGCAATAAATATACGCATGTTACTCTTGTAAAAATGTTTTCATCCAAAGTTGTTGGGTTAAAAACATTCGAAAAAAACGGCTACGATGCCATTCAAATGATAACCGGCGTTGAAGTTGCTGAGCGCAAAATTAACAAACCTCAGCTTGAAGTATTAAAAAAAGCTGGCTTGCCAATGCAAAAAAAACAATTTGAAATTCGTCTTCCAAACAAATTTCTTTCTTCTATTAATGTTGAAGTTGGTCAGGAAACTATCGATTTTGAAGTTTTAAAACAATTTATCGGTCTTAAAATTGATGCACAAGGCGTAACGCAAGGTAAAGGTTTTGCTGGTGGTATGAAACGCCACGGATTTAAAGGTTTGGGTGCCAGCCATGGTGAGTCAGTTTCACATCGTTCCCTTGGTTCAACTGGTAACAGGCAAGACCCGGGTAAAGTATTTAAAAACAAAAAAATGGCAGGGCATATGGGTCGCGACCTTGTTACAATTAAAAACCTTAAAATTGTTGACATAACCGCCGAAGGTTTGCTTGTTGTTGAAGGTTCTATACCTGGTTCTGTTGGCTCGCATGTTTTTATTAACGATGCCTCAAATTCTCGTGCTAGTCGCCAACACAATATAATAAATGGTATTGATTTTAAAAAAGCTAATTAATTAATGTAAATTTATGAGTTCAATTTCTCTTAATGTTTTTAACTGGAAGGGCGAGGCGGTGTCTCCATTTTCAATAGATCCTACCGATAAAATTGCCCCTCTTGATCGAGTTTTTATCAAGGACTACATGTATAAACTTCGCCTAAAATGGAGGGGGGAAAACAAGTTTGCCCACACAAAAGGTATTTCGCAAGTTGCAGGAACCTCAAAAAAACCTTATAAACAAAAAGGAACTGGTAATGCTCGTCAGGGGTCTTTGCGCGCTCCTCAGTTTCGTGGTGGTGGTATTATTTTTGGCCCGCTTAACATTAAACGCAAGGTTTCAATTCAAAAAACTGAAACAAAACTTGCAAAAAAAATGTTGCTTTCTTTTTTGCTAAAATCTAAGCGATTGGTTGTTGTTGAGGATGCTAACATTGAAAACCACAAAACAAAAAGCGTAATTTCTTTCGCGCAAAAAGTTTTGGGCTATTCAAGCAAAACTGCTCCTAACAAAACTCTTTTTGTTATTTCACGCACCGAAGCAAACGACAACTTTCAACGAGCTACAAACAATTTGTTTTGGGTTGAAAAAAAGTTCTCCGATGGTATAACTGCTTGGTCTTTGGTGTTTAACAAAAAATTTGTCTTCACAAAGGCGGCTCTTAACGAAATTTTTGCATAATTATTTATTTGTTATATGTTACTAAAAAAAACGACGGTTCAACATACAATTACAACCGAAAAAACATTTAAGCTAATGGAAAACGGCTTTTACACTTTTAAAGTTGATATTAAATCAATAAAAAGCGATATTCAGGCCGCGGTTCTTGGTTTATTTGGCACAAAACCACTTAGCGTTAACACAATTATTGTAAAAGGTAGGGATCGTTTTTTTCGCGGCCGCAAAGGCAGAACTCAGGACTACAAAAAGGCAATTGTTAAAATGCCTGCTGATTTTAAAATTGAAAACAACCAATAATAACTGATTTTTGATATTTTTTATGAGTGATAAACTAAAAAGTTTTAAACCAACTACTCCCTCTTTAAGAGGCACAATTTTGGTTACAAACGACGAGCTTAGCAAGGCAAGACCTTACAAGCCACTAACAAGCGGTAAAAAAAGAGTCTCTGGACGCGATAACCACGGGCACATATCAACTTTTCACAAAGGTGGCGGTGCTAAAAAATTATATCGTCAAATTGCTTTCAAGCGCCAAAATTTCGATATTGAAGGCACAATTCAAACCCTTGAATACGACCCTAACCGCACAGCATATATTTCACTTGTAAAATATGCAAACGGCAATCACGAATACATCATTGCTCCAAATGGCATAAAAGTTGGCGACACAATCTCCTCATCAAAAACAGCCACCTATTCAATTGGTTCGGCAATGCCTTTAAAATACATTCCTGTTGGGTCAAATGTCTACGGTATTGAGCTTCGCCCAGGTGCAAAAGCAAAATTGGTTCGCTCCGCTGGAGTAACCGCAAAAGTTTTGGCTCGTGAGGTTGACCATGTAAAAATTCAGCTGCCTTCTGGCGAAATTAAGGAGTTCCACTCCGATTGCTACGCTTCTATTGGTGTTGTTTCCAACCCATTAAAAAAGAACGAAAAAATTGGTAAAGCCGGCCGAAACCGCTGGAAGGGTATTCGCCCAACCGTGCGAGGAACCGCAATGAACCCAGTTGATCACCCGCATGGTGGTGGTGAGGGTAAAAAAGCCGGTGGTGGTTCTAGCGGAAAACACCCAGTNACGCCTTGGGGTAAAAAGACAAAAGGTCTTAAAACCCGTAAAAACAAACGCAATATTCAATCAAAAAGATAACATTATTTTATATAAATTATGGCTAATAGAAGCAGAAAAAAACCTTTCTTTGTTGCTTACTCTCTTATTAAGGCGGTTAACAGGGCAAAGGCAAGCGGCAAGAATATGCAAATTAAAACTTATTCTCGCGCATCTACAATTTACCCCGACTTTTTAGGTATGACGATTCAAGTCTATAACGGAAAAATCTTCATCCCAGTTTCTATCGACGAGGATAAAATTGGTCGCAAACTAGGCGAATTCTCCCCAACCCGTAAATACACCAAACGAGTAGTAGCAAAAAACACCAATATCAAAAAGGCGAAGTAGACCTTTCAAGAGCTTTGTTAAAATCTTTTCAATTCTAAAAAATCTGATTTATTTTGTTATGAATATTAGAAGTGAAAACGATTTTAAAGTAAAAAAACTAACCGATTGGGGAATAAAAAAATATACATTAGACGAACACAGGGTTGATGTTAAAATTGCAAATATTTGGATTGAGGCAAAAAAATCCTACGAGGATACATATGACATGTTGGCTCAAATTATATTCACGGCTTATAAAGTAAAGGAGCATCAACTTTTACCGTTATACTTTGCTTGTTTTAATGCAAACAAAGGCGCAATCATAGAAAACTATCAAGCTCAGGATGTATTTTTGCATAGCGACATAGACTGGATTCAGGCACCTTCAGGCTTAGATCAAAAAACAATAGACAGAATAAAATTTTTAATAAAAGATGTTCGCGAATTTAATAATTTGGATGACTTTGGAAAAGAAATTGCAAGACTTGAAAAAAATCCGGATTCAATAAAATCATCAATTGATAAAAATAATTTTTTACAAATTTATCAAGAATGGCTAGATGCATTTGGAAATCAAATAAATATAGTCGCATTTCAAAACAAGGATATTATACTTGCCGATTGCTACCTCGCCGACTTAATGACGGATGGCGTAAAAACAATAGCACAAAAATTAAGGGTTTTGCTTGATGGTAATTTATCTGGCGAATATTTTTACAAAGGAAAGATAAATGAATTGTTTGCTGAAATAAAAATACCAGACCAACAAAAATATAAAAATTTTTGGAGCAAGTATAATCGCCCGCCAAAAGACGAATATCAAGAGTATATTTTGCAACGCCGTGATTTACTTATTCCTGCGAATATAAGGGAAACAAAGGGTGCTTATTTTACACCTGAAATTTGGTGTAAGGTTAGTGCCGAAAATTTGGCTGAGGTTTTTGGCGAAAACTGGCAGGACGAATATTATATTTGGGACCCAGCCTGCGGAACGGGAAACTTGGGGCGGTATTTGGTAAACCAAAGACGAGTTTTTATGTCAACTCTTGATGAAAGTGATATAAATGTTATGGATCAAATACCAATTATGCCAAACACAACAAAATTTCAGTTTGATTTTGTAAATGATTTATGGCTACCTATTGAAAAAGGCGGTAAAATACCAAATTCGCTTTGGAGGGTAATTAAAGAAGAGTCATACAAATTAATTATATACATGAACCCCCCATATGTTGAGGCAACAAGTTATAAGAAAAAATCAAAAACTGGCTCCACGCAAAGCTCTATCAAAGAGAGGATGAAAGAAAGTCTTCTTGGTAAAGAGAGTAACGAACTTTTTGCACAATTTTATTTTAGAATTTATAATGAAATAAAAAATTGCAAAATTGCAAGTTTTTCAAAACTCAAAAATTGCTCAGGTCCCAATTTTGAAAATTTTAGAACTGTTTTTAAGGCAAAATTTTGTGGCGGATTTTTATGCGAGGCTAACACCTTTGATAATGTTGTTGGTAGCTTTCCTATTAGTTTTCAAATTTGGGATACTGAAACGCAGGATGACTTTCCTAAAAAATTAGCATTTAAAGTCTACGACCCAAACGGAAAGCGATTGCAACAAAAAATTGTTAAAAATTATAAAAATACAGAACTAATAAATTCGTGGTTTAAAACAACTCACTCCGATAAAAAAACACTGGGATACATACGCCACTTACCCGGCGATTTTCAAGGTCAAAGAGGTGTCTATATAAGTAGCAAAACAATTACAAGACCAATCAAACTAACCGAATTAAATATATTTCAGGCGCTTATTTATCTTGCGGTTCGTATAGCACCGAAAAAAACTTGGCTTAACGACAGGGATCAATTTAAAAAGCCAAAGGTGCAAAAAAATGGAGTTTATGATTATGAGACGGACGAAAAGTTTATTAATAACTGCGTTGTTTATTCATTATTTACTAAAAATTATACCAATTGGCAATTGTTTTTAAATAGTGATATAGGGCTTGTAAATAACGATAGAGACTTAGAAGTTCACGATATTTTGCTTGAAGGCAAACAATTTTCGCCTCAGGCACAAGATGTGTTAAATGTTGCAAAGCAAATATATACAATTTATCATCAAAATTTTATAAACCCAAATGCAAGCTGGGATGAGATTATTAAGGAGCTTAAAAAAAGCAAAGAGCAAACATGCCTTGATCTATTTTACAATTTAAAAATAACCCTTCAAATACTGGAGCTGGACATAATGTCAGATAGTATAAAATATGGCTTTTTAGATGGTTGACGATCCACAAAACTAAACTAACTGTTTGGGGTGGGGGGAAATCCATTCAAGGGTCAAGAACATTTTGCTTGGGGCCAAAAAACATGCCCAAAAAACATTCACAATTGAGCGGATGCAGGCCGACCACATAGAGGCGTGGTCTAAGGGCGGCAAAACAACAAAAGACAACTGCCAATTGCTTTGTGCTGGGTGCAATAGGGTAAAATCCAATAAATAGAGCTGCAAATTTCCGCGCGGGGTAATCCAATAAATAGCCCTGCAAATTATGTTGGTGGTAAATTAGACCTCTCCTATAACTAACTTTTTACTTCATCCCCTTTTATAGAGGTTTATAAAATTTTTCTTCGCCTCGCGTTTATATCAAATAAAGTTGTCTCGGCTCATAAAAATGTTTTAAAAAAATATCTTGGCTCCTGCTTCGCGTGGTAAAAAGAGGTTTTAGGAGGGGTTTAATAACTACCAACAAAAAAGGTTTTTGTGGGCTTTTTGATTATGGTTGCGAAAAAAACAAAAAATTTCTTGCAAATTAAATGCGGGTGGTTATTGTGTTTTAAGTGTTAATGTATTTTGTTGTTGGTATGCTTTTGTTTTTGAGGCAGTTTTTGTTGCTTGATATAATTAAAGGAATGGGCAAAACTCTGTTTTATTTGCTATTTAAAAAGGCAGTTACCATTAACTATCCTTACGAAAAATCGCAGGTTTCTACCAGATACAGAGGAGAGCACGCACTGCGAAAATATCCAAGCGGCGAGGAGCGATGTATAGCATGCAAATTATGCGAGGCAGTTTGCCCTGCACAGGCCATCACCATTGATGCAGAAGAGCGAGACGATGGATCTCGACGAACAACAAGATACGACATCGACATGACAAAGTGCATCTATTGCGGGCTTTGTCAGGAGGCTTGCCCCGTTGATGCAATAGTTTTGACTACCAACTGCGAATTTTCCACAATAACCTCTGATGAGCTATTGTATAACAAGGAAAAATTGCTATTGAATGGTCAAATTTGGGAGGAATCTATTTATAACAACATTAAATCTGAGCAAAAGTATGTCTAATTTTAACGAAAATGAAGTAAAAAATGAAATTGAATCGGAAATTGAAAATAAAATTGAAAGCGAAATTGAGCACGAAACAATCGGTGATAATGCCAATGTTGAAAATCAAGTAGAACAATCTCAAATTGAAGCTAATGCCGAGGAAGAGGATATTGACCTAGAGGAAGTTGTTAGCGAGGAAGAAGAAAACGAAGACGAAACCTCTACTAACGAGGACTCCACCGGGGGCATTATTAAATCAAAAGAGGAGCGCCAGCAAGCTTATTTGCAACGCCTTGAGGAACGCAGAGCGGCCCAAAAAATTGAATTTGGCAAGCATCGTGAGCTTTTTACTTCAAAAGTAAAAGAAGCTGGGCTTGATGTAAAAGTTGTTGAGGCGATTCAGGATTTTGTTGAATATCTAGTTTCATCTGCCTTGCTTGACGTTAAGGACGATGTGCGTTATTTAAAACGAGTTTCAAAAGCTCGTCCGGCTCCTGCATTTGCTGCTCGTCGTCCATTTACCCCACGCCCTCGCGATGATTACGAGCCTCGCAGATCATCTGCCCCTCGCTACGAAGAACGAGGTGAGCGTCCTCGTTATAATGACGATAGAAGAAGCGATCGCCCTCGCTATGAGGAACGAGGCGAAAGAAGCGAAAACAGAGGTTACCAATCTAGAGACAACAGAAGCGAAGGCGGAAGTGAGGGGTATAGAGGCGGAGGCGATCGCCGTTCATCTTCAAGCTACGATTCTGGCTCGTCCTACCGCGGAAACAGAAGCGAAGGCCGTGATGACCGCACAACTCGCACCTCAACCTTCACCCCCAATACAATGAGCGAAGGTTTTAAACGCAGCCCGAGGTAGTTGTGTTGGAATGTTTTATGCAAAAATCACATATTTATACGCTAGATATAAATATTTTATACATATTTTTTGAAAACCATAAGCATTCCAATAAAGTAGCAAAGTTATTTGGAAGTTATGTAAGTAAAGATGCTCTAAAAATTTATCACTTAACAAAATCGCATTTGCAAGTAGTTAACCATATTGGGTTTTTATTTTTTGACACATCGTGGAATCTTGCCGAACTTAACTATTTTGCAGGAGGTAGGGTTGTAAGGGAGCTAAATTTTGATGAGATAGAAAATTTGCAAATATATCCAATTATGCAAATTAACAATGAGATTAAAAAAAGTATTTACTCGACTTTTGTAGATAAATTGCAAACACAAAATTACTTCTATTCTTTGCGAAGATATAATTTCTGGAAATGCAATGAATATATAAAAAATAGCCATTTTAAACGACCTAAATTATTTATATCGCCATTATTATTTATCCTTGGCATTATTTCAAAAATAAAACCTAATATAAACGCTGGATGGACATGTATTGAAATAGTGTTTTTTGTTCTTAATATAAATCACTGCAATCCATTTGCTAAAAAACTTTCACCATATGAATTGCTTCTTGAGTTAGACTTTATTTATAAATATATATAATGAAAAATTAATCGCCATTTAATATGAAAAAAATTATTATATTTTGCGGATTTACATTTTGTAGTTTTTTGTTATATTTTGTAAATCTTAATGCCTTTGCAAATATTGGTGAAAATACTTTTGCAAATTCCTCTGGCAAAAAACATTTTACGGGAATTGCAATACATAGGGGCACTGCCGATTTTTCCTATAAAACACCGGCTGCAGGATCAATACTTCGTTGGTCAGACATGAAAACTAGGGGGGTAGGTGGGTCCTACCAATTTAAGGCAAAATCAAACATTGCCTTGGGTGTTGACCTATCCTATTCGCAAATACAAAGCGGCTTTGGCACTGATGACGACATGACAAATGTAACTGACTATACATTAAACGCCTATGGTATGTCTAATGGTTCGGTCTCTGGCACTTGGATGGCCTTTTCTATTCATCAAGTGAAGGGTAGGATGCTGGATTTTAACCCTTTTGTAAAAATTTCGGCAAATAAATATTTTGATTATGGCTTTGGATACTCTCGCAAAGAACATAGTTATCAAATGCTGGGTGGTTATGGTGCATACTACGAGTTACCCAATAACTTTATCTATCTTTCAAAATTTAAGGGAAATACTCAATTTACAAAAGCCACGATGCAAACAATTTTTGCCTCTGCCGATTTTCACCCATCTGAAAATATAACTTTTTACATGCAAGCCCATACAGGAACCTACAAAGGTGATAACGATTGGCAAACCTACAAATGGTCGCTAAAATCATCAAGTAATTATAGACCGAAAAATGGCTATGGTTTTGTATTTGGCCTTAAAGGCACAAGCAAAATTAACAACAAGCTACTACTTACTTATTTTGCAAGCATTGAGCAATTTCAATTTAAAGACCTACACGAAAACAACTTGGGGTATGGAGGCGATTATCACCTACCATCCAACTACCCATCATATGTAAAATTTAACCGCACAAATATTGGCCTAGGCCTTGCTTTTTAATTGCGGTTAATTTCAAAAACTAATAAATATTTTTTTATAAAGTATTTATTAGACCCCTTCTAAAACCTATTTTTTATCAAGTGAAGCATGCGAAGCAATAATATTTTTTTAAAACATTTTGATTAGCCGAGGCGACTTTATTTGATATAAACGAGTGAGGTGAAGAAAAATTCTTGAAAAAAGATACAGTAAAAAGCAGGTTATAGGAGAGTTCTATTGGTGCAGACTTGTTCTACATCGTTACACAAACAAAAATCCCACCGCCACCCCCCATTGTCATTCCCCGCAGGCGGGAATCTAGGTTATGATACTGCATTGTTTTTCCAAAGACACCACCCAACCCCCCCTTTAAAGCCGGTTTTTGTTGCAATCGTGCAACTTCCCCACCCTTAAAAAAATGTGGGGAGGAAAGTAAGCGAAGCTTGTAGGTGAGGTCGTAAATTTGTAGGTTTGTGAGGGATTTTAAAATTACATTATTTTTCCTAGATTCCTGCCTGCGGGGGAATGACAAGGGGGGAGGGAACGTGACAAGGGCAAAAATTCATTATAGGTTACAGGAGGGGGGTGAATGATATTTGCACTTGCGGGTTGCCTAAAAGCCTAAAAAAGCCACGATAAATTGGCAATTATGTCGTTCGCGGTGGGGTGGATTGTGTAATCTTGGCCGAGTTGGTTGTTTATCCATGTGGTTTGGCGTTTGGCGTAGTGGCGAGTTTCCTGCTGGGATAGAGCTATTGCGGCGGTTGTATCAATTTTGCCCTGCAAAAAGGCCTCAATATATTTAAACCCGCTAGATGTGTAAATTGCATCACAAACGGGGCCATTTTTTAACATTGCCTCCACCTCTTCCAATACCCCTTCGGTCATCATATCGTTAAATCTGCTATTGCACCAGCCGTAGATTTTTTCTCGCGGGGGCAGTAAAACATATTTTTTAAATATTGCATTGTATTTGCTAACAATTGGCATTTGTAGGGCGTGAAAGTATTCAATAGGCTTTTGATATTGTTTAACAAAACAATAGTTTCGCAAAAGGCGATGCCTATCCGTTTTGCCCCACTTGCTCTGAGTTTCAACAAGTTTTGTAAACTCATCGTGGCCAATTTTGTTATATAGCTCCACTGCATCCTGCTCGGTTTGTTTTGCAATTGGCGGCAGGGGGGAGGGTGTTTGAAAAAGCGAATTTATATAAAACATTGTTCCCCCAACAATAATTGTAAAAATATTGCTAGCAATATTTTTTTCAATTTGGGCGGTGCAATCGCTCAGCCAGCTTTCAACCGAATATCTACTTGAAAGGCACTTGGCGTTTGAAACATAGCCAAACAGCAAATGCTCCACACCCCGCCTTTCGGCAGCCGTTGGCTGAGCCGTAATAATTGGTACGCCTTGATAAACCTGCTTGGAATCGGCATTTATTATATTACATTTTACCCCCCTGCTTTGCAACGATAATGCAATATTTACCGATAATTTTGTTTTGCCACTGGCAGTTGGGCCTGTTAAAGCAAGTCCTTTAATTGTGTTGCCCATCATCTTATAAAATTATCTTGTAAAATTAGGGCCCTATTTTCAAAATAACTTACAATGCTTTGAGATACATGATCTATTGCCATTTTGGCGGGAATTGCCAGTAAAGAATTTTTTAGCTTAAAACAAATATCAAAATTAATTTGCGTAATATTGTGGGCTAGGGGTGTAAGTAGCCAAGTGTTTTTCATATCTGTAAAGGGGCCGTCTTGCGAAGTGGCGGTTAGCAAAATTGTGCCATTAGCATTTGTGCCCCATTTTACAAGGGAAGTATATTTGTAATTAAAAGCATTATACCCAAACGACAAACTTGCCGCAAATTGATTTGCATCTATTTGCGATAAAACCTTTGTTTCAATGCACCACTTAACAAATTGAGGGTATTTTTCAACATCGGTAATAATGCCGAGTAGGTTATTAATAGGCGATTTGATAGTTTTTGTGATATGCCTTTGTATCATTGCATAAAAAGTTAATTTTTAGTGGGAGAATCCTTCGCGTCAAAATCAATAACTTCGTTGTATTGAGCCTCAACATTTTCTTCAAAATCTTTTGTATTTGTTGTTTTTGAAAGCACGGATAAAATATCGCTATTTTTAAACGATTTAAAATTTGTGCTGCCAATTGCATAGCGGCCATCGGGCAGTTTTTTTTCAATAATGCCAATATACAAGTTAGAAATTGTAAATAGACCCTCCGAGGAAGTAAAAACATCGCTGCCAACTAAATTTAGCTCATCTGGGGGGTTGTCAATATAATTTAAATACAAACCCTCGGAAGAGCCCTCCGTAATGCCAAAAAATGTTTGGGTTTTTTCAAGCGTGCCATTGGCATTGTATTTGTTAATGCTAATTTTGGAGGGAACTCTAAGATTAATGCTATGCAGGGGCAAAATGTAGGATTTATCATCAAANACCTTTAAAACAATGCCGAAAAGTGTGTTATTTTTTAAAACGGCGGCGCCGCTGTGTAGGCCGTCATTTGTGCCGCGGTCAATTACCGTGTAGCCAAGTTCTTTATTTGTAAATAAAATGCGAGCATAGCAATTGTTAAGGGTTGCATCTGGCTTAATAATGTTTTCGGGCATGGTTTGCAAAATATCCTCATATTGGTTTTTGTATTGCCTAATTGCAAGTTTTAAATTGAGGTTAGATTGTATAATGTTGTTTTTAATTTTGTAAAAATGTGCCAAATCGCTAAAATAGTTGTGTGCCTTTGCAATTGCAACAATGGGAAGTTCAAATGGCAATAAGATATTTTTTATGGGGCTTGAGTTTATATTTTTTGTTTTGGAGTGAAAAACCACCAGCAAAAAAAACGAAATAACAATTGAAATTACAAACGAAAGCTTGTGCTGAGATGTTTTTGCATAGTTAGGGTCAGATGTTATTTTAATTGCCTGCCTCGCCGAAGATTTTTTAACGCCCCTAATCACTTTCCAAAATTATAATTTTTTGATAATCTATTTTTGACAACCCCATCATTGACAACTTATTTGTTGAAAATTTAAGGGGTAACCTGCAAGCGCATACTTGGTTGCTATGTTTCCATCCTGACCATTTAGCAGGCAAATACACCTACCCCACCTGTTGTTTATACCCAAATAATAATTTGTCAAGTTTTTTATGTGTTTTTGGTAAAAAGTTTTAAAAAGCTAAGCCCTAAAACGCCACAATAAGGCTGGTGTTGAAGCTGAGGGAGTTGTAGGTTAGGTTTTCGGAAGGTCTATTGCTTAGTCCGCCAGAGGCAGATACTTTGGGGCCAGTGAGATATTTTATATCAAACCTTATGCGAACCGGTCTCTGGGTTTTAAAAATTTGCCTTGCGTCCATTATTACACCCCCGCCTAATCCGTAAATTAGTGCGGTTGTATTGCTAGATATAACCTCGTCTTTAGGGCTAGAGCCATTTGGAAGCACGGCATTTTGGTTATAATCTAGTATATTACGATAGGTAAATGCCCCAAAGCCAATTTCAGGGAAAAAATATGCCTGAAAGGGAATCACCTTGGTTTTAAAAATTGTTACATTTGCCGAGAGTTTTTTTGGCATATATATTAATTTTGTTGAGCCATAAATACCGCTAAAAGTTTTATTAAGTGGCACAGAATTTGTAATTACCCTATTATTTTTAAATTCGTTAAACATTATGTTTCCGCTAAATTCGGCAAAGAGCATATCTTCGCCCATTAAATTGCGTATTTTTTGTTTTAGGGCTTCCAACTGCTGACCAAGCCTTGTATTTTGCATTACAAGTGGTGAGTTATTTACATTTTTGCCAAATGTGCCCCTGCCACCCGCCTTTGAGCCAAAAATGGCTCTGCGATTAATTGTTTTGTAGCTATTTTTTCGCTGCTTTGCCCCATTTGTTTGAGTATCTGTAAAAAGCTGCATTCCATAGCCAATACCAAATCCGTAAGAAGAGTTTGCAATCATTGGGGTGTTGTTTTGCCCACCGGCATATTGCGAGCTTTTTAACTGCGCCATTATTGCGTTTGAATAAGTAAAAGAGGCGTATTTATTCATTTTAAATGTATCGTTCAAGCTTGCATTATCGGCAGTTTTTTTATAACTTTCCGAGCCTTGATATTTAAGTGAGCCGTATTTAGTAGGGTCTTCAAAATTAAAACGGCGTCTTGCTTGGTTAGATTGTTTTGCTGGGACATTGGCGTTTTTTTCTGCCTCATACCCCTTGCGGTCAAAAGAAAAATACCCACCAAACCCACGATTCACCTGCGATGATTTATCAATTTTGCGTTGTAAATTTTGTGTAATGCGGGGTGCGTTTGGGTTAGAATTTGGATTGGAATTAATTTGTTTTAAGGAGGTTCTTTGCTCCATCTGCTGCTCACCTTGATTTCCTTGACCCCCGTAATAAGCAAAGGCTGGGCTAAATGCAAATTGCAATAGCAAAACCCAAAAAATAATACGCATATGCGTTAAATAATTATATTGTAAAAAAGAATTTATATTTAATTATAGCACATTTTTTTCAAAAGTGCAAATTTTTTTTAGTAATTTTAATTTGCATCTAAAATGCCCTTTTAATTATAATGTTTTTGAACTTCATCACCTATCCTTAAATGATGTTTATGTATTTTTGCGTAAAATTTTAAGAAAAAATTGACTTTTAAAAAATGTATTGTAAATAGATGTGTTATATTATTTGTTTTTGTTAAAATGAGCGAGGATATTATTGAAAATAAAAAAGACGGAAGTCAAGAGGCTAATCAAGGAAAGGGCGCTAGCGTTGTTAGTTTTTGCAAAACTATTTTTGAGGCAGTGAAAAACTTTGCCACAAAATTTTTAAAACAAACGCACAAGGAAGGCTATATTTTTGTTGCAATTTCAACTTGTATTACAATTTTTGTGAGCTTTTTTTCATCGTTTTTTGGGTTGCTTTTCTTTTTTGTAACTTTGTGGGTTATTGCGTTTTTTCGCGATCCTGTGCGTGTTATACCCAAAAGCAAAAATGTTGTTGTTAGTGGGGCGGATGGGGTAATATCCTCAATTAAAATTGCAAAGGCCCCTGCAGATTTGGGTCTAGGTGATGGTGATATGCAAAAAATTAGTGTGTTTTTGAGCGTTTTTAATGTGCATGTTAATAAGTTTCCTGTTAGCGGAATTGTTGAAAAAGTTAAATACCATCCGGGCAAATTTTTAAGTGCTGAGCTTGATAAATCTAGCGATGAAAACGAGCGAAACTCTCTTGTTATTAAAAACCAAACAGATGGCGAAAAAATTGTTGTTGTGCAAATTGCTGGCCTAATTGCTAAGCGAATTGTATGTTTTACAAAAGAAGGGGAATCTGCAAATATCGGAACAAACTTTGGCCTAATTCGCTTTGGTAGCAGAGTGGATGTTTATTTGCCAAAATCATACAAAATTTTGGTGCAGGAAGGGCAAACTTGCATCGGCGGAGAAACGGTTCTTGCTGCCTTTGGCAACTCAATTCACTTATCAATTGGCGAAAATGAGATTGTGGGTTAATTTTCTGCAACTATCCCCATTGTGGGTATTTGAGTAATTTTCGTAAAAAAACTTTACAATTAAAAAATATTGTGTTAATGTTTTGTGTTGTTATAGAAGTTGATTAATAAAAACAAAGGTATGAAACAAAATAATGCAAAGCTTGTAAATAGCTATGCGGCAGCAATTTTTAAAGTTGCAGGGGGCGAGGCAAAAATGCTTGAGGGCGTTTTGTGCCAGTTAAATGCGGCCGAAAATATTTTGCAAAATTACAACGCAAAAACATTTAACACCGATAGCTTTTGTAGCGTTATTAAAAGCCTTAATTTGCACGATGTTGTAAGAAATGTTTTAATTACACTCTCGCAAAAATCTCGCCTTGATTTAGTTTCGCTACTTGTTGATGTTTTAAAGCAAAAATTTGAATTTGCCTTTGGCATTGCCGTTGCAACAATTTATGCTCCTTCTGTTGAAGTTGCAAATAAAATAAAACTTGAAAAATTTGCAAATCAAACAATTGTTTTTAAACTTAGTCAAAAAATTATGGTTACTTTGCAAAATAAAGTTGTTGATTTTTCAGCTGGGGCAAGGCTTAGTGCTTTAAAGTCACAGGTTTTAAAAAATTTATCAAATATTTAATTTTTTTGTTTTTTGTTTATGAGTAACAATATTGCCGAAATTAGCTCGGTTTTAGAAAAAGCCTTTGCGGGTATTAGCCTTGATGTTATACCACAGGAAGTTGGAACGGTTCTATCGTTTAAGGACGGCGTTGCCAGTGTTTATGGGCTATCAAATGTATTTTCTGGTGAGCTTGTTGAATTTGCAAACGGCATTTCTGGCATGGCACTTAACCTTGAGGAAAACAGCGTAGGAGTTGTTGCCTTTGGCGGTGAGGACAGCATTAAGGAAGGCGATAGCGTAAAACGCACAGGCAAACTTGTAAAAGTTCCTGTGGGAAAGGCTCTATTGGGCAGGGTTGTTGATGTTTTGGGCAATCCCATCGATGGCAAAGGCAAAATTGAAGCTGCCGAATTTTACCAAATTGAAAAAATGGCACCTGGAATCATCGACCGAAAATCGGTTCACGAGCCACTTTTTACTGGTATAAAATCAATTGATGCACTTATTCCAATTGGCAGAGGGCAGAGGGAGTTAATTATTGGCGATCGTCAAACTGGCAAAACCGCAATTGCAATTGATACAATCATCAATCAAGCAAAAATTAACGAACGATTGAGCGATGAGAAAGAAAAAGTTTATTCAATTTATGTTTGTATTGGGCAAAAACGCTCAAGCCTTGCACGAATTGTAAAAACGCTTGAGGAAAACGGAGCTTTAAAATACACAATTATTGTTGCTGCAACGGCATCAGAGGCTGCTACACTACAATTTTTAGCACCTTATTCGGGCTGTGCAATGGGCGAATACTTTCGCGATAATGGTATGCACGCGTTAATTGTCTACGATGACCTTACAAAGCAAGCAATTGCTTACAGGCAAATTTCTCTTTTGCTTCGCCGTCCACCGGGGCGTGAGGCCTACCCGGGTGATGTATTTTACATTCACTCTCGCTTGCTTGAAAGAGCCGCAAAAATGAGCGATGCACGAGGCGCTGGCTCTCTAACCGCCCTTCCACTTATTGAAACCCAAGCCGGCGATGTTTCGGCTTACATTCCTACAAATGTAATTTCAATTACCGATGGACAAATATTTTTGGAGGCCGACCTATTTTACAAAGGCATTCGCCCAGCTGTAAATGTTGGTATTTCGGTTTCGCGTGTTGGCTCTGCCGCGCAAATTAAAGCAACCAAACAAGTTGCAGGAACCCTAAAACTTGACCTAGCCCAATTTAGAGAGCTCGAGGCCTTTTCGCAATTTGCTTCGGATCTTGACGAAACCACAAAATCTCAGCTATTTAGAGGGCAAGCGCTAACCGAGCTTTTAAAGCAAGACCAATACTCTCCAATGCTTGTTGAGGAGCAAGTTATTTCGCTTTTTGCGGGGGTAAATGGATATTTAAAAACCATTCCACTTAACAAAATTGCTGCTTTTGAAAAGGGTTTGTTAAATGTTTTTAAAACTTCTCACAGCGATGTTTTGTCCGAAATTGTTGCAAAGAAACAATTTTCCAACGAGGCAATTGCCAAAGTAAAAACAATTATTGAAAACTTTGTTAAATCTTTTAATTAATAATGAAATTTATGATAAAAAAATATTTACCACTTGCAATTGCATTTTTGTGCGGGGTTGCAGTTTGTTCTACTACATGGTTTTTTATGTGTAAAAACAACAAAAAAGCACAAAAATTTAAGGCGGTTGAAATTGTGTCCTACAAGCTAAAAGAGGGCGTTAGCGAGTCCGATCACAAGCAAGCAATTTATGAGCTAAACGGCGAGCTAAAAAAACAAAAAGGTTTTATTTCGCGTGTTGTTTCTCAAAATGGCGATACTTTTTATGATGTAGTTTTTTGGAAAAAACTCGAAAACAAGCAATCTACTATTGAGGATTTTTCTAAAAACGAAAAAGCACAAGCATTTTTTGCATTAATTGAGGAAAAATCTATCAACACAACCGAAGGCGATGTTGTTATTGCATTTTCTGCATTTGCAAAGTCCTCGGGCAAAAAAGATTATAAATCCAAATTTCCAAAGAGCGACATGGAGGACTACAAAGGCTACAAAAAATACAAAAAATGCCTAAATAAAGATGAGGACCAATCTAAATGCGATGAATACAAGGACAAATACGAAAATTTTGTAAAAAAATATGGGGAGCAATACGATGGCGACTCGCAAAATCCTGCAAAATCTAAAAAAGTATCTTTCAATTTTGGGGGCGACTTAAAACTTTTAGTATAATATATATTGTTTTTTAGTATTTAGTTATGAGTGAAAATATTGGCTATATAACTCAAATAATGTCGGCGGTTGTTGATGTTGCATTTGATGGCGAGGGGGCAAAACTGCCCGAGATTAAAAACGCACTTACCTGCGGCGACATTGTTTTTGAGGTTCAACAACATTTAGGCGAGGGAAAAATTCGTGCACTTGCAATGTCCTCCACCGATGGCTTGGCTCGCGGTGCAAAAGTTGTTGATACAGGCTCGCAAATTTCCGTTCCCGTTGGAAAGGCAGTTTTAGGCCGTATTATGAATGTTCTTGGCAAGGCCGTGGACGAGCGAGGCGATGTAAAATCTACCCAACACCGCCCAATTCATGCTGAGGCCCCAAGTTTTGTTGATCAATCAACAAAAAGCCAAATTTTGGAAACTGGCATTAAAGTTATTGACCTAATCGCCCCTTATCTTCAAGGCGGAAAGATTGGCCTTTTCGGCGGTGCTGGGGTTGGTAAAACCGTATTAGTTATGGAGCTTATTAACAACATTGCAAAGGCGCACAGCGGGCTATCGGTTTTTGCCGGCGTTGGCGAGAGAACCCGTGAGGGGAACGACCTATATCACGAAATGATTGACTCTGGCGTTATTGACCTTGAAAACCCTGAAAATTCAAAAGTTGCCCTTGTCTACGGGCAAATGAACGAGCCACCGGGGGCGAGAGCAAGAGTTGCACTTTCGGCACTTACAATGGCCGAGTATTTTCGCGATGAGGTAGGGCAGGATGTATTATTTTTCGTTGATAACTTATTTCGCTTTACGCAAGCGGGCTCGGAGGTATCATCACTTTTGGGGCGTATTCCTTCTGCCGTTGGGTATCAACCAACTTTGGCCGATGAAATGGGCAAATTGCAGGAGCGAATCACCTCCACAAACAAAGGCTCCATTACATCTATTCAGGCAATTTATGTTCCCGCTGATGACCTTACCGACCCAGCCCCCGCAACATCTTTTGCTCACTTGGACGCTACAACCGTTCTATCCCGTCAAATTGCCGAAATTGGTATTTACCCAGCTGTTGACCCGCTGGATTCCAAGTCCAATGTTCTTGACCCTCGAATTGTAGGGCAGGAGCACTACGAAACTGCAAAACAAGTGCAAAAAACCTTGCAAACCTACAAGGCCCTGCAGGATATTATTGCTATTTTGGGTATGGACGAGCTATCGGAGGAGGACAAACTTATTGTTGCCCGCGCGAGAAAAATTCAGCGATTCCTCTCTCAGCCATTCCATGTTGCTGAGGTATTTACCGGTCAAAAAGGTGTGCTAGTGCCAATTAAGGAAACCATCCGCGGCTTCAAGGAAATCTGCGAAGGCAAACACGACTCCCTCCCCGAAGGCGCTTTCTACATGGTTGGCACCATCGACGACGCCATCGAAAAAGCGAAGAAGATGGCGGAAAGTAAGTAGTAATATCATATTTATGTCAGGATATATTAGGGATAAACTCCTCCACTACCTTGAGGGTCAAAAAGGTGTGGTAAGCAGGAAAATAATGCAGTGTACAGATATTAAGGCCCTAGAAAATTTATTTACAAATAACAAAATAACGAATATTAATATTGGGGATAGTATTACACGGCTTAATAAGAAACCAAACGACAATCTGACAAGGTGGCGGATAACTTACGGCATTGACTACGAAGGAAGTGAAAGGGTTCTTAATTTTCTTTTTTCACCTCGTTCTCCTGAATCTTTTTTTGAGAAAGATTTAGGCCTACCAGAAGACGTAAAGACCACGATAGAAATTTCAAATAATAGAATTAGCTTTCTTCGGGAGATTGACTGCACCGAAGATTCTACGACTATTGAACAGAATCTGGGACTAATTAATACAAATAACCAACTTTTTTTAACAAATCTAAAAGCATACATTGTAGAAAAAAACAGTCAGATTGATAATTACAACAACTCTCTCGAACAGATGATTAAAGATAGAAGGGATAAAATAAATTTATTAGAAACTGCCTTTTCGTAACTAAAACAATCTAAACCAAATATCAAAT
>JGI12421J11937_10000090_pt1 | contig 30417 bp, 28 predicted proteins | sample LakErihyJuly2011_2_FD_11937 | JGI IMG/M metagenome (IMG submission 11937)
ATAATTAGATCTTGACCCCACTTTGTTGAATGCACTATTATCAAAAAATAATATTTAGAACTAGAGGTCTATGTTCTATCTTTTTTTGAACGTAAGTTACCGCTGACTTTAGCCGTGGGGCGAAGCCAGCAACGAGAAGGTGACCCGAGCGAAGCGAGTGGTCGCCGACGAGTTGCTAAAAAAGAGGAAACCCCCAAGAGCGCCCGAAGGCACCCAAGGGGGTAAAGGTGCTAACCTAAACGAGCGAGTCGCTCATCTAGGTTGAGGATTTCCGCTAGGATTTCCAATCGACGAATTGAATCGTCTGTAGTGTTTAGGGAATCGCGCAACTCACGCTGACGAGATTCGAGATGGTCTTGGATAGTGTCCATAATAACCTCCATTGGTTGGACAAGGGGACAATCCCCCACTTTGTTTGGCGCAAATAGAAGATCTATTCTCAAAAAAGAGATAAAAAATCTATAATCAAAAAATATGGAACCCCCCAAACAACACACCCGAAGATGTGCTGAAGGGGGGAACAACGCAACAGAGCCGAAACTCAGAGAGGGGTGTTATCCCCAAACTGAGCAACGACTGCGATTTCTCGCTTGGCATCCCAGTTGGACGCGTAGGCCGAAGCCTGCTCGCTGACCTGGAACTGAGCCTCGGGAAGAGACTCGGGCACAACAACGCTGACTGCTCCACGAAGGGTAACAGACTGCTTGGGTGCCTTGAGAGCGATGGTGATGCCATCCTTCTCATAGGAAGTTTCGATTTTGCCGAACACGATGTGCTCAGCAACAATCTGACAACCTGGACGAACTTGGGCTTGAACCCATTCCGTCGGCAACCAACTCGAGACCCAAACTGGGTTAGTCGAATCGGCTGGAACAAAGACCACTTGGGTCGTTGCTTTGACAGTGCTAACACTGCCGATTTTTGCTACGGTGAGCATAGTACATCCTCCTTGGATGGTGAGCGACTTGAATGGGCACGCTCTAATCCCCACTTTGTTTGGCGTAAATTGAGAACCAGTTCAACCAAGAGGCAGTGAACCCCCACTTTGTTTGGCGCGTTTAGAATGACAACACGCGAGGGAAGTGACCCCCACTTTGTTTTGTATGCGCAAGCAAGAACGCCCACGCATACGAATCGCAGTGGTCTTTAGTCCACTACCATTCACACCGTTGTTTAGAATATAATAATAATTACATCCCAATGGTCTGGGGCAAATTGCCAATGACTTCCGCAAATGTGGAGTTCTGACGCATGAACACGGCCAACGGCTTGTCATCAGCCATTACCCACACGAAGTTGACGTCCTGAGGGATCTTCCCGATGATGTCCGAGATGATGTCTACTGGTGCCTGAGTAGCACGGTCTGCCTGGAGAGGCTTGACCACATGATCTACAAATGCTCCGTCCACCAATTTGCGATTAGTGAAGACGACCTTATTGGCACCTACAGCATTCTTACGGCTTTCCCGCAGGCTAACAAGTGCATCAACCACCATGTGAGCGATTGACCTCTTGCTGCCCATGTAGCACAAGGTACGGTCGACGTATCCATGAGCCGAGTTGCTAGACATGATGTTCGGAGTAATGATGACGTACCAGAGTGCAAGAACTTTGCGGTTGACGTTGTCCATTGCCTCAAGTTCAGCGATTACGGGGTCAATGACTGCATGACGTGCTGTTCTCTTGGCATGGTTGATGACCGGTGCAGTGAACTTGTTGCTTGGGACATTATCTCCATTCGGCAACTTGAATGTAACGTTCTTTGACGCTTCAATCGTTGACTTCTCAAGATCCTTGATAAACTTCTTGGCCCAATTGATTTCTTGCGTAGAGAACACCATCTGGCGACCCATCTTGACTACGTCCACATTATTACGCATGTAGAAGGAGTACTTGGTCTTGATGTTCTCACCCAGGGCAACATACTTATTGCGATAGACGGCATCGAATTCGTACAGACCACTTGTAGTGAAATGAATGTTATTCGTAGCCCTTGCAGCAATCTTTGCTACTGAACCACGACGCCAATAAACATACGTATTCATTTGCATTTGCTTAGCTCGAGCAATACTAGTCAACTCAGACGAAATTGAATTGACAATTCCAGAAATCTGAGTAAATGTCGCAATGTCTGCACCCTGCTGAGTGCCATCTACACAGTTACCCAGGCTATCGGGCATGCAAGTTGGGATATCCCCATGGGTCAAGTGACTATATGCCGACAGCGCATTACACAACTTGCCAAAGCCAGGATTAACCAGCTGTGCCTTGTAGTCCATATCGAAATCTGCTTTGGTGTAATCGGCCTTACTGTAGACTCGACTAGTCACTAATCCTGGCATATTGGCTGGGAGGAGCATAGCTTGAGGCCTGATCCATCCTTTACTAAAGTCCAACTCATGAGTCTTAACGAGGGACTGGTCAAAGTCAATGGTCTGAGGCCAGGTGGCAAAGTCGAACTCCATCAAAGAGTACTCTCCAGCACCATTGGGGATGCGGAAGACGATGAGAAGCATTTTGGCCTTTTCTTCCACACTAGGAATAGATACTCCCGGAAGAAGAACTCCCGCAGCCTTAAGTGCAGTAATTGTAGTGGGATCTTTCGACCAAACCTTGATTGGCAACACGAAGTGAACATCATCACCGTCATGAGTACCATGCAGCTCGAAAGCACGCGCAAAATGATCTCCGTTCCAAACCATACCCCAACGCTCATCATAATAAGCATGTGAGGTAGGCGTAGAAACTCCTGCAAAAGCTCCGTCACCAACAAAGGCCTCTAGGAATTCGCGAGTAACGCAACCTGCACGGAATGAATTACGCATAGTCACCATGTGCTTACCATGAAAGCCTTTCATAGCTCCACTAAACCGGAGTTCGCGTGACTTACTGTCCACAAAGCCCATCAAAGACATGCCGATAAGGTTCTCGAACATGCGAGGATCAAAGCCAGCGTCCTTAATGTACTTTGCTAGAGACTCACGCTTTTCAATCTCATCGGCCTTAGGTGCCACTTCAAACGCATCTGTATGAACTTCCATGTCTTCAACTTCAGTCTGACCTGGAAGGCGCCCCTGCTTGAGTGCCTCGTCAATTCCATTCATCTCATGCAAGTAGTCAGCTTCCATGTCCTCAACGGTCAGAATGTTTGGGTAGTTGATGAGGGTCTGCTGATCCCATGTGGTCACGTGCAAAGGTGCATGATTCCACCAGGTAGCAAGATCCTTCTGACCAGCAGCAAGTGTGACCTCGGTCTTCGCATTCTCCATATGGATAGCCAGATGAGCACTGCCGTGGATCCACATGTCATCATTAACAACGACATAGTCACCCTTAACAAGAACTGGGACAGACTTCCCATCAATGACAATTGAACAGAAGACACGACCCATGATCCGGTCATGTTTACGAACAGCCTTAGGCAAAGCCGAACGCTTCACGGCATTAAGGCCATCGTGCTTGATGATCTCGAATGCGGGATCCAGTGTCCCAACCTCGGGCTTGACGACTACAGCCTTGTGCTGAAACCAGGTCCAAGCATCTTTGTGTACAAGCCGAGTGAGCTCCGCAAGGCGCTTACCCATCTTCTTGGCATCCTTTACTTCTAGACCCACTTCAGTCCAGTCAAACTCAGATCCAACCGGAATGCCCTCCAGTCGAATGGTGTAAAGGTGAGCTGCGTCAACCCACTTGAGGTTTGCTCCCTTGGACCAGATATCTCCCATGAGGATCAAGGCCTTTGGACGAGGATCCCACCAACACCCTGCGTACTTGAGCGGATGCACCTCGAGAGTGAACTTGAGTCCTGCATTACTCAACCTTTCCAACATCGGAAAGACATAATCCCCCATGTTGACGGGCATCATCCACAGGGCATTTACTGTGTCAATGATCGTTGCACCAGTGCCCAGTGTGGCGTTTGCCATGTCCTGACGCTGCTTAGCCGTGGGGTTGTTGGTCAACACTGTACGGATCTGCTCTCCGAACATTTTGTCCACGTTCCATTTCTCGTCTTCTGAACCGAAGATATCCTTTACGTTCGGTTGTTCAATCCAACTAAACATTTCTGCACTTCCTTTCATCTGAGGTGTGTCCACAATTTCCTGCTCCTTACTTGTTTGAATAACTTCTTGTACGGCTTGGACCTGAGGCGTGTTCATAACTACCTCCCTTTCTGTTTTGCCAGCACCAGGTTGGTGATGGTCGATGAATTCAGCTACCCGAGGATTGTCCTCAAGCATCTGAGTGATTCGCTCATGAATTTGAGCGGTCTGAGCTGCCTTTGTGTCAGCAATTGCCCACACATTGATTGCCCATCGGTCTGATGCAGCGTCTGTCACTGCATGTACGTGCTTACTATTAAATGCAAACACTTCCCCTCCTTTAAGGTTCATGGTGAAGTCCGGCTTGGCTCCATCTCGGGTAGAGCTGATGTGCCAGTTGCAGACACCCAGATTGATGCCCATGGCCCAGGCATCAGCATAAGTGGTGTCTCGGTGAGGTTTGATGTTCCCACCCTTTGAGATGAGACAGGTTTGCGCTTTCATCCCATGCTTGTGGCATAGGTCAACGATGAACTGCCAGAGCTCATCGTGCAGGACTCCGGGCACGAATGGCTTGTTCTTGCTAGCGGACGTATCAAGGGGAGCTTCGTACGGCATCCAGGTCCGCATACGACCAGGCGCATAAGAACTGATGTCCTTGACCAGCATTGGAGCAATCTCGTTCTCCAAGACGGAGAGTAACCACTCCTGAGTTTCAGGGCTAAGCAGTTCTCGCTTGATAAGAGCTGCCTGTGGTGGCACTTGCTTCATGGGCTTTTCCTCCTTGGGTTTGATGGCTTCCTGGACGGTTTCGGTCTGAGGCGCATTCACGATTTCCTCCTCCTTGTAGGGTTTGATGGAGGCACCTTTCTTGGCCGGGGCTCCTTTTCTGGCCTGGAACATTTCCAAACCTAACTGGATTGCGCTCTTGTCAGTGACGATGACCTCCTCGGTACCGTCACCATGTGAGATGATGTATTTCTTCATATTGTCCTCCTTTGGACCTTCTGGGGTTGGCGTCTGAGGTGTATCCCCAGGGCCTTCCCCATCGTTGAATTTGATGATGTAGTGCGGAATTTGGTTGGCCACGCAATAGTTATAGAACTGAGCAGTGCCCTTACTGCTGGGATCCCAGATCCATGCCTTATCACAGGCTTTTGCCATTGCTTCGTTGCGATGGAACATTGCATAACGGCCATCAGGACCTCTCCAATCTGAGCAGATGTACTCCACTCCACCAGTGGCTTCAGCATAGGCAACTATCTGCCTGCACTCACCTAGGCGATTCTTACCAGTGACAGACGTCTTGCCCCAGTAATAATTGCAATATCCCTTGAATGGGATCATTGCCTTCAATGGCGTTTGCGTAGCCATGGCTGCCAATGCCAAAGCTTCGTCAAATCCCTCTGCCATACCCGAGATAATCAGGCTTGGCTTGGTCTCGCGGATCATTTCAATCAGGCGATTAAATACCCGAGTGAACATTTCTGGATCTAGCTTGAGACTACGTGAGCCTGAACCCGCGTAGATCTTGCCAGTAGTTTTTGCTTGCTTCATGGCGTCCTCCTTTGGACTGGTTGTATTGGTGGTTGAAACTTTCATGACTACCTTTCTGACCCCTTCGGTTGTTCAGGGGTCTATACTCAAAAAAGAAACTTTGATAATAAAAAAGACCCCAGGCCCAGCACTCTTTCGAGCACCAGACCTGAGGCCTGTTTGTGTCTCCCACCGTTATGGCAGGAGACCTTGGCATCCGCAGCCAAATTTGCGGATATCAAACTTCTCTTCCTTCTCGAAGAGACAAGTCTGGATAAACACTTCAACAACCCTTTCCTTGGGCTGTTTAGGCGTCTTCGGCGGAGCTTCAATATAGCCCCGCTTAATCGACATTGCCGGAAACTGCTCTACATAGCAGTCATGGCAATATGCCCAGACCTTACTCCGATGTACTGGAGCAGGTGGGTTCTTGCGTCCCCTCTTGACACAGAGGGTGCAGTATCTTGCGAACATACTCATGATTTCATCTCCTTTATCATTTCTTCTAGTTGGGCAATAAGGTTACTAAATAGATCATCCACATCAAGTCTCTCATTAAATGGCTGGTTCTTTCCGTAACTACGGTATAGGTTTCCAGCCTTTGATAACTTGATGCGGGTCTTCGGTCCTCGACTAGTGATTAAGCCAGTCTTTCCACTTGGCGTAACATATAGTCTTTGTTGAATCTCTTGAACTAAATATGAACTTTCGTTCCTAAATACAACAAAGCTCCTGATCTGTGGGTTGGTCATCAAAGTATTATTTCTTCCTCTAATAACATCCTCTACATTAAGGTAAAACTGAACTCCACCAAGACGCATGACCGCATAAAATAAGCCATTCTTGGCGACCTTGAGTTCATCTTTTCTTTCGTCAATTACTTGATGACAAAGATCAGGATAAAACTTCTTGAATTCCTCCAAGATTTGAATTCTTTCACCATAGATGCCATAACCAACGGCTATCTGAGAGATGCCCTCAGTGTGCCCTTTATTCCATCCCTGCTTTTCAGCAAGTCGGGAGTATGTCTTCACTTGCGTTGGGCTAACAGCAATATAGAAAGGTGTTGTCGCAGATGTCTGCAGGCCATTGACCCCTCCATTAAACTGCTCGGCAGTAGGATCATAGATTAGTCCGTTTGGATCTACGCACCAGTTGTGTTCAATGCGCCCTTGCCAAAGACCCCCTTGGACCTTAAGGCTTATGCCAATAACCTCTGCACGCCGACAAAGCTCTGCAGCTCCGTAGTTGCACTGATTGTTAAGGCTCTTGCGATTCCGAAGAATATCTTGAGTAACTTCCTCGGATAAGGTAATGATTGCTTTCTTCATCACTTTACCTCCTTTCCATTCCACTTGTTTGCATCGAAGACCTTGATGCCCCGACTGCGATACAAATTATGATTTGCATCATCCATTGCAAACACAAAATTGTATTTGTGTGCAACCTTGTCGATCATCTTGCCCTTGACGTAATCGCTGGGCTTTCCGTTGTCGACGCTTTCACGCATCAACACTTCGGAAAACAGACGATGAATACCCAATTCCTTGAGTTTCATCATCAATTCTGCCCTGCCCGTCACGTCACGAGCCGTCATGATGACGAGCTCAAAGCCCGCACCATGAAAGAACTTTGCCAACTCAACACCAATCTCAAGCTTTTCAGCTCTAAGGGTATTGATGTGCCACTCTTTCAAGTAGCTAAAACTGTGACAACGATCCATATCAAATGGAGTGTCACCTACCAACGTCAAATCGACGTCTACGATTACTGCCTTCTTCATGACAACCTTTCCAACCTCTTCATTTGTTCCGAGGTCTATCGTCAAAAAATAAAGCTTTAAACCTAAGGCCTCGGGGCAAATTCCCCAAGGCCACATCTTCCTTATTACTTCTTGTTGGGACACTCCCCATTAATCAAGAATCTCTTACTCCTCATGCATCCGTATTCATTGACTCGATCCGCAACTTTACGGAAATGAATCCCATCGCCAAGTACACGAACATACGGTTTATTAACTAATCCACCAAGAATTCTTCCGAATCCCCAGGCTACGTCACTTAACTCGTCCTTAAATTCTTCAAAGGACTTTACGTCAAACAACTCGTATATTTCTCCAATGGGTTTTCCGCCCACCAACTCTTTCGAGAAGATGTCCCGGAACCCATCCTTCCACGAACGCACCTGCATGCATCCACACCATTCCACTTTCTTTCTCATCACAATCCCCTTTCAGGATTAGAGTAGACCAACGGCCTATACTCAAAAAAGAAGTTTCCCCGAGGACCAGCATCTCTGCCAATCCCCGGGGAACAACTCAACTAATAATTACTTGCGTCGGATCTCTCCAACGATTGCTGTAAGAATGAATACAGCTATTACTGTGATAGCCGCTGCTGCAGCGATGCCTGAGAATGACCAGGACACTACGTCCCGGCACATTCCTTCAGCACACTCATATGGCTCACTCATGATTACCTTTCCAACCCCTTCAGTTGTTCGGGGGTCTATAATCAAAAAAGAAGTTTCCCCCAGAGTCCGAAGACCCCAGGGGAAACAAATAATCCTTTATTAGACAAAGTCTGGACCTTCGTCCTCTTCTTCTTCATCATCCCAGTTACCCTGAGATTCAGGCTTATTGAAATGATCTAAGATCATCCCAACCAAGTTGAACCCAAGGTCGGTGTTCTCACCGGCAATGTCGTCCTCGGCAAGAGGCCACTCAGGGCATTCACCCTCTAAGGCCATGTCGCACTCCACGCCCCACCAATCAGGTGTAACATTCATGCCAAACAGGTCTTCTGCAAACATCTGAAGACGTCCACCCATAAGGGCGTATTCCTCCACACCCTTGCGGTCCAAGGGAAAGATACACCCATCAGGTGCATCTGCCGGACTAAACATGATCTTCCCATCATCTATATAGGAAGTGGTCATTGTGTAGCCACTCCATAGAGTGACTGAGGACACTACATCCCCATCCCACTCAATGGCTAAAGTGCCACTGTCTGTTGATAGTTTCATGGTATTCATGATATTCCCCTTTCAAGAGAATGAGTTAGACCCGCGGCCTATACTCAAAAAAGGTGTTTCCTCCAAGGCAAAAGCCCCAGAGGAAACACCCTTCTTCTTTATTAAAGAGGTGGACCATCACCCCTATGTATTAATTAAATGGATTAGTTAAAGGGGTCGTACTCGACTTCTTCTTCTTCGTCATTGTTCATCCAATTCCTGAACATGTCATACCCCTGCAAACCTGCAAAGATAAGAGCAATAAGGATAAGGATGCCCCAATTCAAGAATCCGGAAATAAATCCGAATAATCCAAATACTAGAGCACTTGTGGGTGCGAACACCAACAAGCCCACCAATATTGCGTACTTATACTGCTTGATAAAGTTAATTGCATTCATGATTCCTCCTAGGAATGTTATACGCACTTTAAGGCTCGCGTATCTCCCCGTTGTATTTAACGTCATACCGCTGACGAAGGACAATGGTCTATCCTCAAAAAAGGTGTTTCCCTCAGGATCCGGAGACCCCAAGGGAAACATACCTTCTACTTACTACTTACTTCTCAATCCGAATGATCGGACGTACTGGCTGTGTTGATGGCACTACATCTGCCATGTGCTTCTCAGCCCAACGCTTGAGATCTGCACGTGATGCATGGTAGAGCTCATCTTCACTCTTACCGTTGGTAACAGAGTAAGCCTTAAGCTTAAACTCCATTGATCCATTACGGTCATAGTGCTTGAGGGAGTACCCTTGCATGTTCATGCCCTTAGAGAGCAAGTATGCGAGAAGAATCTTCTCCATTACCTCGTTCTCTTCGAAGATACTACTAAGCCCCTTTGCAAGGCCGGCAAGACCACTGAAGATCTCCTTTATTTGTTCTGCTGGATTACTCATTTGAGTTACCTCTTTCTTGGTTGATAGACCCCATACCCGGGTGGGCACGTTAAAAGTCTTAAGTATACATATATACTCACTATCTCCCCCCTATAAATTTTCTTTAATTTTTACCATATATTAAACCTATATAAGGTTATATATTTTCCCTATAATTTTTTTCTATATTTTCTCATATATAGATTCTATATATGTTTATACCCCCTCGAGATTAGAAACGTTTGCCCCTCGAGTTTAGAAAAACTGGCAACAGCTTTCATCCATTTCAGTCCAAAATTTTTTCCTATACAGAATCGCCGGTAAGAAATTTTTTTTCTAAAATAACTATCTACGAGTTGCATCAACCCGCCCGCAATGGATATAGTTATTGACGTGATCCCCAAGGGTCACATCAACCCATACCAGCTAATGCTTAACACATCAAAGGATAAAAAATGAATTCATTTATAGAGTGTCCACACTGTGCATCAGAGTTTATCGTTGCTGAGGAACTTCTTGGTTCCAACATGAGATGTCCAGACTGCTTCCAGTGGGTTAACCCCTTCGGTGGCATGGCCCACACCAGTCTCGAAGGAACGGAGTTCGAAATGTCCTTTTCATCTTCAAATGAATCCTATGATGAAATAGGTTGGGAATCGGGTTACGACTACTGATCGTTAATCAAACGAAAAAAGAGACGCTCTCTGCTCATCAGGCAGGAAGCGTCTCTTTTGTTTTTATACGGGCGAGTTTGAAAAAAAAATGTCGTTAAGTATTAACGCCCAACTTCTCTTTCGCCTCTTATCTTGTTTGAAGCATAAAGAAGCCCCAAACCACCCGCAGCAACTCCTGCGGCAAGCATGTTAGAAGACATCATCTTTTCCATAGTTCTCCTAGATATAGGAGCCTTACGAACAACTTCTTCAGCCTGTTCAGCAGCAGGTGCGAGTCGAGGGTGAATAATTGTTTCACCCAATTCAGAACTACCCCGATTAATGACAGCCTGAACCCTTTCAGCCCTTATTGGAGCCAATCTTTCTTCTTCTCTAGCTAAACGAGCAGCTGTTTGTATTTTGTCATCGTCGACCATCATTGCCTGTTTATCTGCAAGGTTAAGTCTTCCTCCCAGTTGTATTTGCTTACCTGTACTAAGAATGCCACCTTGTTGATCCATTCGCGATGACTCCAGTAAAGCTTCACCATATGAAAGTCTCATATCATCTTCAAGGCCTAGACCTGAGATTAATTGTTGGGCATTTTTGGAAAGGTCAAGAACGTTACCCATTCCCGTGAGTTGACCGGGAGGAGATACTATTCCAGCGCCTGAACTTCTTGGTAAGATCCTACCAAATTCATTAGCTTGATTTTTTCCTTTAAGAATGTCAATAACATCACCCCGAGAAACAATTCCGTCATCAATAAGCTTCTTTACTTGCTGATCGAATCCATAGAGAGACTTAGTGTTTCCAACTGTTCCACCATCATTTCGAACCCTCTTACTGATGTAATCAACAGCTTCTCCATGAGACATTCCAGTTTTCTTCCTAGATCCATCACTGATTGAACCATAAGCTTCATATGTGGGCGCGTCTATAGTTGGGTTATACAAAAGAGAACGAGATGGAGCTCCGTCAATACTTATTTCAAATCCAGCTACTCTAATCGCATCCATAGATCCTTCTCGAGTTTGCCCGACCTTTAATTTGCCTTTACGGTTGCCGACAAACTGAGGCCTTCCCTCTCTCTTTCCTGTGACTGGATTAACATAGATAGGTTTTGATCTAACCTCTCCTGTAACACCTAAAGTGCTCCTATCCTTTGCAGCACCGGACAAAGAAACAGTTGTTGGTTGAGTTACTTGTTGCGCAGCTCTTTCAGCCTTTATTCTCTCAGCTTCAGCGCGTGCAAGTTTAGAACCCTCTTCTCTTTGCTTCTGCAACTCTAAAGCTCTTGCATTCTTTGCAGCACGTCGTTGAGCTTTATTAGCCTTCTTTAGTGGCAGAGCTGCTTTACGTTGTGCATTTACTCTTTGATTAATCTGAATTGGATTAAAAGCTTCGTCTAAATCAGCTTGTCTTTGTGCGCGTCTTGTTGCAATCTCAATTGGATCAATAACTTGGCCATGACCAGGTATATTCATTAATGGTTTACCCTGTTGAGTCACTGGTAGTATGGCTTGGGGCTTTGCTTTTTGAACTGGAGCAACTGATCTTGGGTCTACTGCTTGACCATGGGTAGCTGCTTTTACAACAGGTTGAACTCTTGCTCTTTGAGAGTCTGAAAGAAAAGTACGACCTTTAATTGTTCCGGACTCGGCACCATAGTCAAACTCCACATCTACTGCAAACAATTCAGCAAGTATTGAATCACCTTTTATGGGAAGTATTACTGCAGAACCGCGACCACCCACAATAGGTAGTCTAGGATCTACAGCCATATTATCTAGCATCCCGGGTTCAATTTTTATCCTATACATGTCTGGTCTGCCACCATCAAAAAGCATTTCAGCAGATGGTGCAAAATTGGGATCAGTAAAAAAGTATAAAGAATTTTCTGGAACATGAGTTGCATAGTGAGCCATTGGCCCCTTTATATCACCTATGGCGGTTCTTGCTTGAGAGGGGCGCATACCTTCTTTTAGAATGCTCTCTCTAGCATCCTTTGGAGCGTAATGATACAGGTATCCGTGTTCTTCAACGCTCTTCATTGTCTCTGAGGTTGCAGCTCGAGCTAGCGCATCTCTAGCAAGTTTTTCTTGCCGTCCTGTCTCCAGGAATGAGGATTGCGCAGCAGTTAGAGGTCTACTACTTTCTGAATCGGGCACAACGCCACCATTGGCCTGAACAACCGCTGCTCTGAGTTCATCTAAACCCATACTTGCTGTTCTGCGATTAGGGTAATCAGGATTCGTTGACTTGAACACAAAATCTAAGTCGGCTTGTCTATCTGCGCGCATTCTGTCAAATATGACTGGATCGTCAATTTCATCTTGACCTGGGATGTTCATTTTCATTTAGTCTATATCCCTAGGATCAATGGCAATGTTCGTAATATTCTCATCATCTGAAATCTCACGAACAACATCTTCAATGTTGCGGGAAGTCAATTCACAGACATCCACAATCATGGCCCATTCATCGGGGCTAAAGATAGAGAATATCAAATATCCAGTTTCATCTGTGTGAACGGTTACAATACACTCAGAACTGTCATCATCAGAGGCATGGATGAAAGAAGTAAACTGACTAGTTCCAGCCATCTGTTCTTTTTTAAAAAGATTCAATATCCGTCGAACAAAATCCATAAACCCACCCTGAGTAGTACATATGGAAATAGTACCTGTTATTTAAGATATAAGTTATATTTCTTCATCAAAGTTATTGATGTCGCCATCAGGGGATTCGTTCCATGAGTCACCACAATCTCTGCACTTCACAGAAAAAAATTGTCGGTTATTTTTTTGAAGCAATGGTCTGATCATGAAGTTTGGCGGATATTGACAATCGTCACATATTGTTGGATTGAAGTCCATATTTACTTCTTGATAGCAGCGACAATCTCAGGATTTGACTTAAGCTTCTCAATAGCATTATCTCTACCCTGCGCAAAGTTCTCATTATTATAATAAACCCATGCGCCTTTTTGCGAGAGAACACCCTTGTCTATTCCTAGATCAAAGATACAACCAAACTCATCAATGCCCTGAGCATAGATAATATCAAACTCTACAATTTTCATTGGGGGTGCCATCTTATTCTTGATAACCTTAGCTTTAATCTTTACTCCGATTGGATTGCCCATCTTATCCTTCAAGTCTTCCTTCTTGCGGACGTCAATACGAACAGACGCTGCGAACTTGAGAGCGAATCCACCAGGAGTGGTTTCAGGATTACCAAACATAACTCCAATTTTATTTCGCAATTGGTTAATGAATATAATAAGAGTATTGTGCTGAGCAGCGAGTCCAGTGATCTTACGCATAGCTTTTGCCATCATGCGCGCCTGCAAGCCCATGTGAGCCTGTTCCATTTCGCCATCAAGCTCTGCCTTAGGAACAAGTGCTGCAACTGAGTCAATAACAATTAATCCGATTTCTCCAGTGCGCAAAAGTCTATCTGCAATATCAAAACCTTGCTCGCCATAATCTGGCTGTGCCAACAAGAGATTGTCTAGGTCGATACCTACGGCCTGCATGTATACTGGGTCAAGTGCATGCTCTGCGTCGATGTAAGCGCATACGAGACCCATTTGCTGAGCCTTGGCTACTGTAGCTAGAGCTATGGTAGATTTACCTGATGATTCAGGTCCGTAGATTTCGACTACGCGCCCGCGCGGGAAACCACCAATTCCAAGAGCATTGTCTAGTGTCAGTGCTCCAGTTGAGATTGAGTCCCATGGTTTAATGTTAGTGGATCCAAGTCGCACAACTGAACCAGCACCATACTGCTTCTGAAGTTGAGCTATTGCTATCTCAAGTGTCTTAGATTCTTCCTTTAGTACTTTCTTTGCGGAAGGAAGTATTTCTCCAGTTGATTTATCAAATTCAACATTTTTTACAGCGGGCTCTAAATCCTCAGTCATCAAAAAGTTTTCCTTGTGTGTGTTCGTCTGCACTTCTGTACTCGGCGTCAGATATCATTATATCAGCTTCTGCCTCAAAACGACGCATTTCCAGTAAGAGATTCTTTTTTAAAATTTCATATTGAGACGATGAGCACTCTGCTTGATTTAAAGCAGTTATAATTTTTTGATGTTGCAATTGTAGATTCTGATCAACAATACCAATAAGGTCCGACTTCTGCAGCATTACGTATCCCTTCCAGGAGTGATATAATATTGTTCATATATTTTAACAGTATTATAACACCTAGGAGTATCAATGAGCAAGCGAGTAACTAAAAATGAAGAACTTCATCTAGCATTATACCTATTGAGCAATAGATTTCAAACCCCCATGGACTTAATTAAGTATTGGGCATTTTCGGGTCCTTGCATCGAACCACATCCTAGTATCGAGGATTATAATCCAAAATCGCGTTGACAAAAGTTGACATGCTGTGATAAGCTAGCCATGATCCCCCCTTCCCCCCTTCCCCCCTTTACTATATACTTATATAGCAACTATATCCTGTATACTTATATAGCAACGTATACTTATAATATTCTATATAAGGGAACGTGTCGTCAGAAAGGCATTTTATGAATATATATCAAATCTTTGTACCTGAGCTCGGCACTAGTGTTAAATTTAAAGTTCTTGTGGTTTCTGATGTGGAGGAATTTCTCAAAAAGAATAAGTCTGCAAAGGACCTTCGTAAGAGAATTCTTCAGTACGTCGTCTACAACCTAAATACCGATGTTGCGGCTGCACTATCATCCATGTCGAGAGAGGGCGCTGAGCGAGCCCTGGAGGCCGTATACGCTGGATGTGTAATGCTTAACCCTGGCCTAGATATAGACTACTGGTTAAATATCGCTTATTCCACGAATCCCACTAAAAGTGATTTCAACTCTGAGGTAGATAATGATATTAAAAGAGTTAAAGAATTTTTAAAGCAAGCCCAAACGAAACAGACAAAGCCCTTACCAAAGAGTAAAAAACTTACTAAACAAAAATTTCTTGGACTAGAGGATCATTTAAAAAATAATATTATCGGACAGGATGAAGCAATTGAAGAAATAAATGCTGCACTCTTTAGATCACAGGCCGATCTCAATGATCCTAATCGTCCTTTAGGTGTTTTTCTCTTTGCTGGAAGTTCTGGTGTTGGTAAAACCCATTTAGCTAATACCCTTCATGAGTACCTATTCGGAGACGACTCCCCGATGGTTCGAATAGATTGCGGAGAATTTCAGCACAAGCATGAGAATGCCAAGTTGTTAGGATCTCCCCCAGGATACGTTGGCCATGACGAAGGTGGACAGCTAACTAATCAAGTAAGAAAGAATCCCTATACGGTAGTTCTAATCGATGAAGTAGAAAAAGCTCACCAAGATATTTGGAACACTTTTCTAAGAATATTCGACGATGGCATAGTTACTGACTCAAAGGGGGAGCATATTAGTTTTAGAAATACAATAGTAATTTTAACAACTAATCTAGGAAACGATAAAACAGTCGATCATATGATCGCTACCGGTACAGGTTTTACTAAAAATATTACTTTTAAGCGAGACACAAAAGAAGCACCACTTAGATCGATGGTTGAGAAAAATACTCATGAAGCTATCAATAAGTACTTTAAGCCAGAATTTGTCAACAGATTAGATAAAATAGTTGTTTTCAATCACCTCAATCAAGGGGATTGTCAAAAGATCGCAGAAATAGAAATGTCAGTAATAGCAGAAAAACTTTCTAAAAGAGGATTGTCAATGGCATATACTGACAATGTCATAAATGCCCTGGTAGAAAAGGGTGTTGATACGATAAAGGGTGCAAGAGGAATCTCCCAAGTCAGAAGGGATGTCATAGAAACACCACTTGCTAAAACAATTGTTAATAGCAATATTCCAAAAGGTACTATATTCTATATTGATTATCTTAATGATAACTTTACTTTTGATTTTCAAAAACCAGTAAGAAAAATAAAGCAGCCGATAGATACGCTAATTTAACTTTATAATTCTTATTGTTATCTCAAATTATTATATTCTTAGGAGAAACAAATGGGATTTATTCCTGGAGCTAGACTTCCACTTGGTGACGTAAATAAAGATGTTGGTTCTCGTCCGAGAGTATTTATAGGATCAGGTTCAGGCGTCCATGGTGGCGACGGTGCTTTACTGGGTCAAAACTTTAATAGCGCATTTGGCACCTCTACGCGAAGTGGAAATGGAATTAGATCTGGTCCAGCTGGAGGACGAACAAGTTTTTCTAATTATGGTCCGGTCCTAGAGGCAAGGAGACAGGCTAAATTGGCAGCAGCAGATCCTGGCCTATCTACTAGGGGGACAAGGGGAGCCCCCGGTAGAGGCGCTAGGCCCGTAGGCGGAGGCCTAGAGGGAAGAGGCTCGAGAGCGATGTCGGGGACTAGAATGGCACCAGGCCCAATGCATGGTCCGGGAAGAGCAGAGTTGGCTGGAGTTAATAGAGCTCGAGCATCTCAAAGGTCTAGAATTCTTGAAAATCTCGATGCCAACAGAGCAAGAGCAGGATCTGGTTTCGGGGCACGTATGGCGGACTCTAGGGCCGGCGCTTTGGCCGGCAAAAGTCAGGAACAATTAGCTGGTCGAGTTATGAGAAACGTAGAAGCTAGTAGGGCTGGTAGAACTGGTGGATTTAAGCAAGGAATGTCCATGGTTCAGCACGGTCCGGCAAATCCACATGCCCCCATGGGCGCAATGCACGGTCCGCCAAGTCCAATTAGAAGTACTCCAGTTTCAGTCAGGCCAAGAACACCAATTATGGGCGCAATGCATGGTCCACCGAATCCGCACGCCCCTTTGGGCGCAATGCATGGCCCCCCACGACCACTGCTCAACGCTGCAGAAAATTCTGGCTCAGGAGCATTAAGAGGGGGAAGTATGATGCAAAAATTTAGTAAAATGAGCAGAGGCTCAAAGATAGGAATAGGTTTAGGGCTAGCTGTTGCAGCAGGTGTTGCAAGTAATAGAAGAGGCGAGGGCGCTTCACCCGGAAGACAGTCTAACGCTAGATATTAATGTATAATGAATAATAGATAATTAAGAAAATACGTAAAGGATGTAGTATGTTTAATGTAAAAAGAAATAAAGAAATTGAATATGGTCCGACAAGAAAAGATTTAAATATTATTTTAGAAAATAAGATAAGTGAAAAAAAGAAAGAAATTAAAGAAATAAAAAAAGATTTAAAAAAATCAATTAAAATATACAAAAAGAATTGACCAAAATGAATGATTGGAAAAAATTCACAGATATCAATGGGGACTTTCAGTTAGCAAATTTTTTATATAAAAGTATAAATGATTTAATGAAGCAATCATTAGATATGGGAACGCTGTTGTCTAATGACCAGCAAAAGCTAAGAGCTTATAAGGAACAAATAAAGAAGTTGTTCAAAAATAAATGGTTTGAACTCGCAGACTCTTTAGAGTTTTTTGACATAATTGAAAAGTGCACCTGTTTCATGGAGGAAAGAGACTTCTATTGCGACGTGTGCAAAGGGTCTAGATATAAATTGTCTTCATATTTAACTTCCGATGAAATTAGAGAAGTTGGCATATTCTTTAACGCAGCACAAAACGCAGAGCTAGCAGGCAAGCTTCAAAAAAGCTTAATGAAAGCCTTGGATGAACTGTCCGAGATGTAATGAAAAAACTGAAGTCGTCAGCGAGTTCTTTGACTTTAGTAACGATTGCCTGATTAGGGACAGTTACTGCAGTTATTGTAAAAGTGTGACTATACAAAAGTTTTATTCCGATAGCTCCTACAGTACTGAATGGATAGATTTAAATGGGTAATATTGAAAAAAGTGATAAAAGTAAGTTTTTAAATAGTTTTGAGTCTTTAAGACCAGATTTATTTTTCCCTGAAACATGGACCGATGAACAAAAGGAAAAGGCTGTTGATTTAGTCCGGCCGCAGAAAACTAGAACATCAATGTTTTCTTCAATTCCAATGAATTGCGAAGCATCTAAATGTACCTTCGCAGATACTTGTCCACTGCTAAAAGAAAACCTTGCACCAAAAGGCAAACCATGCCCAATAGAAATGTCAATCGTTTCACAATTTACAGCAGAATATATGGAGCAACTGGATGTGCACCCAGACAATCTTGTGGAGGTTTCTATGATTAGAGATCTAGTGGATCAAGAAGTTCAATATATCCGCAAGACTAAACTTCTAGCTAAAGAGCATTTCATTCAAGAGAACATTGTGGGAATTGACAATAACGGTATGCCAATTCTAAAAAAAGAACTTCACCTAGCGGTGGAACTTGAAGATAGACTTCATCGACGCAGAAAAGATTTAAGAAACCAATTGCTTGCAACCAGAGAGGCTAAAGCTAAAGTTGGTCAAACTCAACTGGACAGCGCACAAGCTATATCTGACATATTGTTCAAAGTTCAATCATTAGAGAATCAAAGAGAAAAGCTCTTAAAGCAAAAGCTTGGAATTTATGATAAAGATGACTATATAGAAATACCGAGTTCAGAAATTAAAGAATAATGGCAACAAAACCTATTCACGAAAAATTTCAAGGTCTAATTCAAAGTATACAACAAGGTTTACTTAGATCAACTGCAGCAAATCCCGTTAATGCGGGAATTGGCGAAAGAATAATTGACAGTACGTTTGCTGAGCAACTGTACGGCGATAAAGACGCCTTTATGACAAGGTATAAGGATTTCGAGAATCAGTATTATGAGGAACTTTCTGACATAAAAAACGTTAGGAGATCATTTGCTAAAAATCTAGATGTTGATATGATGCGAAATGCCGGATCAATAGATCTAAGTATACTCAATTTGCAATCAAGAAAAAAACTTGAGAATGTTTTTGCCGGAAAAGTTCTTCAGATAGAAAATCTTTTCGCTAATGCAGGGCTTCCGAGTAAGCACATGCCATCATCAAGCCCATATAGAACTCCTGCGATGTTTGAAATCGACCAAGGATTAGAGCACCCCGCTCAGGTCATGTTAAATAAAACAATATTCAACATTGACCCAACGTCTAATTCAATCGCAGACATAAGATTTGGCACAACAAATATTATGTCATCGAAAGATCTTGAAAGAAATCTCTTTCAGATAGGGGAAATGAGAAAAAGAGACGCTCAAGGCATGAGCGGGTTGCTAGATTTTACGCCCAACGCAGACGGAAGTGCTAAAAAAATAGTAACGTTTGACGTTGAAACAACTGGTCTTGGATCTGGTTCGCAAGTTAGATCAATATCACTTGCTCAAAGAACAAATTTAGATGATAGGGCCGACACTATTTATAAATTCGGATATAACTCCCCCAGGATGGGAGGAATCTTAGCTGGTCCACAACTTAGTGATACATTAAGTGGATTCATTTCTAGGTCAGAGGAGATGGGTAATGTAGTGGGTAGTGAAGAAGAATTTTTAGAAAATATGAAAAAAGTCTTTACACATCTAAACAACGCCGACCAAGTAACTGGACACAATGTTAACTTTGACATAACACAATCCATAAGAACTATGAGTGGGATGAAAGGGTATCAATCAGAGGCCGAATTAAAAGCTTTGGTATCCACTTTTCTTGAGAGGAAAAATGAAGATCTATCGTTTGTTGTAGATACGCTAGAGATGGGTAGAGCTTATATAACAGACAAGGCTCAGCAGGCTATAGGTAGTGAACCAGATTCAGTTATTCGTGGAGAAGAATATATTAAGAAATTTTTTTCAACAGAATCTTTAGCCGACGTAACAACAGGCGGAAAAGCTACATACGCGGGCGTAGAAAACTTTGTTATGAATACTAATCTATTAGATTTAATGGCAGATGAGAAGCATGCCCCACAAATATTTGAACAGATATTTAAAGGATCGCACATCGCTGAAACTGATACCATGCTCCAAGACTATATTTTAAAGTACATGCATACGGGTAAGTTAGATTTTCGTGATCCAAGTAATGTATCTGCTCAAGCCCCTGCTGAATTGTTAGATGTGGCGAGGAAAACCGTTTTTAAATCAGCGGCAACAACTGCAGTAACAAATATTGCAGATCCACAATTTCTAACAGATACAGCCATGAAGTATGCTGAAGGAGAGGGTATATCAGGAGTTAGAGCCACTATTTCACTCCAAGATATCTTGGCAGGAGATCTACTTGAGGATTCCGCGAATAAAACTCTAGTGCAAACTCAAATGAATAACAACATTTCTCAAGGATTTATAAAATTTGACAAAGGTAATTTCAAATTATTTACTGGAGCAGAACAAGAGGGAATGGTTCTAGAAAGAACTAAAGCTGAGGACCATCTAAGGGCGTTGATGGCAGATGCTAGAAATGGTTTAAATCTAGAAGAGATAGATGCATATGGTCAAAAGTTTAGATATAATGCAGCAGAAAAACGAATAATGTCGCTTGGTATTACAGTGGAACAGAACTCGGCAATCGGCATGATGAACAGAACTTTAGGATTAACCGAAGCTACAGAAGTCAGTGCAGAAAAGTATGTAGATAGTGTTGGCGATCTTTATAAGAACTTTGCGGACGCTCCAGGCAGAGTACAATTTAGAGATATCATGAGAAATAATGGATCTTTTGAAGCAAGAAATAATTTTAGTTCTGGATTAAACCTTGGCAACTTTGATGACGCAAGCGAAGTTAGCGCAAGACTTACTACACACGCACAATCCGCCCTGGCTGCTGGAAATAAATATGGATTTTTAGGAGTAAAAGAATCTGTTATAAGTAATATATTATCTAGCGGAACTTCATCACTAGCTACTGAAGTCTATAATAAGGCTAATCTAGGAGGATTTGAAGATTTAGGAACTGGCCTATCAGCACAAATAACCGAGAGGTTTGCCTACGCCGCAAGTAATGAAATAGCAGATGTTACTTCTCAATTTGGAATTAGCCATTACAAGAAACAATCATCATTTAGATTGGCAGGAGAACAAGGTCAGGCTAAGAAAATTCTTTTAGATTATGATTATTTTAAAAGCCTAAGCGTGTCACCACCATCGTCAGCAGTAGGAGCAGCGGCAGGAGCAATACCTAGCACGATAAGCGTGGGAGAAAAGATTGCAGAAGGGAACCTTGCCGTTTCTTTCAGCGTTGCAGAAAGAAAAGATCAAGGCCAGATGTTTAAAACCTTAAATCTTGTATGGAAAGAAGGTCAGGACGAATCTGGATTGACAGCAAGATCTATTGCAGAACAACTGCACGCAGACTTTATCGAAACAGATAATTATAAAAATAAAATAACCTCTTTAGATATGGATGAGCTTCATACGCAAGCAGCAATGTTTAAAGAAACATATAAAGAACAACCAGGATTAACAGTAGCAGAAAACAGAGAAAGATCAATTCAATCAATGGTTACATCTATAGAAGAACGTGGTGTAGGCATTGCCAGCTTTGGAGATAAGTATAATCAAGATGTAGTTGAGAGCATGACGGAAGCTATAAGTAAAAATGGAATGGACATAGCTAACGATACATCCAGCCTTCAGGCTAACATCCTTGGTGAGGCAGGTGACACTCTAGCTCTCGGGCATGTATATGATAAGAAGGTAATCGATGCTGGTGGAGACGAAGCTAGAGGTAGGTTAAGGGCTGCAAACGAGGGAGCTATGGCAGACGCTTCCAAGGTAGGAAGAGCATTATCTGAAGATGACAGCTTATTAAATAGGGCCGTAACCAATTTGAAATCTGGCAGAAGGCAAACGCCACTGTCAACAGCAGTCGAAAATTATCACAAGTTCAAAGGTCCAGCAGGAATAGCAGCATTAGGGTTAACAGCGCTTGCTGGAGGTTACTATATGGGTAAGAGAAAGAAAGAAACAGATTCATATAACGAAACTTTAGAGCGCCAGCCAACTGAATCATTCCGCCAAAACTCATCCAGTAATTACGGATCTTCAGTGCCATCTTTAAATTCTGCTAGAAGAGATCCCTTAGTAACAGCTGGAGTTGTTGGAAATCTAGATAATAGAAAAATAGGCCACACGCAAATGGGCAATAATAAGTACAACCACCTTTACGGAGGGTGACAATGGGAATATTAAACTTTGGGAAAAGGGTAGGGATAGGTGCTGCGGAAAAATTAGGCAGAGCTCCAGCTTCAATTCTGTCCAGCAGAACTGCGATGGGAGCTGTGGGTGTCGGTGCGTTAGCTCTGGGCGCTGGCTCAAGAGTTGGTCCAGCAACCAAGGATGCAGTACTAGGTGCAGCTTTTGGAGACGAAAATGCAGACCAGTATTTCACTGGAAGAGATCTAAATGCTAGAACCTTAGTTGGAAGCATGATGGGTGGAGTTGGAGGAGGAATGCTCCAAGCTTCTGCGCCGGGTGATTTTATGGCAACGCACGCCGGATTCCCTGGTGGGGGAACTGGAATGTTAGCTGCTTCAGCTGCCACAGGAGTTATGGGCGGAGCTGCTGGCGGAGTTACCGGTTCCGTCCTGGGCGGAGCTATAGGCGGTGCACTTTCAATGGGTAGGGCTGGCAAAATTGCCGGTGGATTAATGGGTGGATTAGCTGGAGCAACAATGGGCGGAGCATTACCATCTGCCGCAATTGTAGGTGGACACGTTAATAGGAATCAAGAGTTCTTTAGACAATCACCCTATAGCACATCATCCTCTACGGCAAGTCAACTAAGTGCATCTGGCGACATAGTTCTAGGTATGCATAACTCAAGAAGAGGATACTAAGCCGGTGCTTGAGGGGGACATGCCCATAGACACGCCTGAGGCCCCTTTGTGGGCCCGCATGACGGAAGTAATGCCAGGAATAGCTGCATCAGCAGGCTTCGCCTCCATGAGGGGCTCCAACACCTTATTGCGTGGCGGATACATGGACAGTCCATCAAGATTAGGCAAAGGCGTGGACGCCAGAAGAGCAGCTAAATTTAGGACTTTACAATCCGGAACAATGAATAGTTATGATTCAGCCACAAAGCAATTTTTTGGTGGCGCAAAAAGAAACCAGACAATGGCAAGTCTTACAGGGGATGCAAGAAAAACTCCGTTTCTTAGATCATCTAGACTAAACAACCTTAGCTTAAGACCTAGAAATCTTGCCAGACAACACTCTCTTAGCATCTTTGCTGGCGCTTCCCAAAACGCCTACACACCCTTCGGAGCTAGTGGTTTTATAGGAAATACTAAAGCTGGAAAAAGTCTAATATCAAAAATGGGAATAACTCTCAATGAGGGAGAATCCGCTTTTGGCCCAGGAATGTTGTCAGGGATAAGTGCAGGTAGAAGAGTAGACTTATTGGAAAGAAAAGCCCTAAAGGGTAGCTCAAGAGCAGCTGGGAAATTGGCTAAAGCAGACGACGCCCTAGGTAAGTTGGTCAAAATGAATAATCCCACATTGACTAAGCCCACTGTTATAAGAGGAAGCACTGGCATGGGAGCAGGATACTCTGCCCCCTATAGTAATATATCGTACGGTGCCTCGCTTTCTGATGATGCAATGAAACTTGCAGTCACTGGAAAAAATGCAGGGCAAGTCGGTGTTAGGGGCAATATGTACGCGTCATCTATGTCTGGAGCTGGCACTCAGTATCTTGGAGGGTATTTTAGAGGCGCACAAGGATTTGGTGGAGTTAAGGGCTTAACGGGAAGAGCTTTAGAGGGCGCTGCAAGCGCAGAAAAATCTTTTGGTAGTGCATTTGCAAAAGCATTTGGTGATGATGGTTTGACAGTTGGAGGTCAGCTTCTAAGAAGCTCTGACGACGCCATAGGTCTTTTGAGGTCAACTGGCGGTAAAGGATTGGTTAAGCAACTCGGCGTTGGAGCTACAAAGAAATTAGCAGTTTCTGGTGCTGGAAAAATGATGGCTGCCAGGTATGCGGCGGCGGCTATACCTGGTCTTCAAGTGCTGGCTGCAGCATCCTTTATATATGATATTGGTCGCATGGGTGGAGAAATGATTAAAAGTGGGATAAACTTAGCAAAAGACGCTAATAAATCTTTACAAGGATCAATAGCTAAACCATCTTTTGGAATGGGATATAAAGATACTGAGGCAGCAGCAACTTCTAGATCTAGAGGAGTCCAGGCAATTCAAAACTCTAGACTTAATGCAAGAAGTGCTCTCGGAGCAGAGGGCGCTATGATGGCAGCACATTATGGGTGATTATGGGTATTTTTAATAAAACGCAAAAATTCAGAGAAGCACTAGAAGGTCTTTCAAGAGAAGATTTATTTGAGATAATAAAAGATCAGGATCCTGAGCTGATAAAGCAGATAAACAGAATTGAATGGGTTTTTGAAAATAAACTAAATCATATTTCATGGAGTGACGGAACTCCAGTAATTGAAAGAAAATTAACCAATAGAGAGCTGGCTTTACTTGTTGATGAGCCATTTGAAATGGATCTTGATTTATTGGCAGCAGGCGTTAGTGCAGAACATCAAAGGCAATTACATATTTCAAAAGATCCAGTAGTATGGGCTAAGCAATTTCTTGGAGCTGAACTTAGAGTATATCAAATATTAATATTAAGAGATCCAGGATTAAGAAAAGTTCTTAGAGCTGGTCGTCGTTTAGGTAAAACATTTAGCTTAGCAATAATGTTGTTGCACTATAGCTATACGCATAAGGATGGAAGATCATTGGTTATTGCGCCAATGAAAACTCAGGTAGAACTTATCTATCAGGAAATATTGCGAATAGCTTCTAAGAATGAAGTAGTAACAAATTCAATTACTAGAAAAGTCACAAGTCCACAGTTCATGATTCAGTTTTCAAATGGATCAACAATTAGATTCTTTACTTCAGGAATGAAGAGCGGCGGGAAAAGTGATGTTGCTCGTGGTCAGGAAGCTCACTTAATTGTTCTTGACGAAATGGACTACATGCACGCAGACGACCTTGACGCACTGTACGCCATGCTCCAGAAAACAGCAGAAGATCAGCCTGATAAAGTCATGATTGGCGCCTCTACTCCTACTGGTCGTAGAGAAAGATTTTGGGAATGGTGCAGATCACCAAGGTTTACAGAGTTCTGGTTTCCCAGCTATTGCAATCCATATTTTTCTAAAGAACAAGAAGAAGAATTCAGAGAACAATATTCCCCAAGTGGATATCGTCATGAAATAGAAGCTGACTGGGGTGAAGACTCTGAAGGTGTTTATCCGAGAAAATTTGTTGACAGAGCTTTTATTTCGCCATCTTGGGACTACACTCCTGAAATTACTTCAGCTAGATCTTTCCATACGATTGGGGTCGACTGGGATAAATATGGCGCGGGAACAAATATAGTCATAGTAGAAACATGTGCAGAGAATTATGAAGATACTAGGTTTAGAGGCAAGAGTAGAATCTGTTATAGGGAAGAAATACCGAGATCAGAATATACTTTAACAAAAGCTGTAGATAGAATTATTGAATTAAATCGAGCATTCAACCCTAAGCATATCTACGTTGATCGAGGATATGGTGAAGTCCAAGTAGAGTTGCTAAAGAAGTATGGAGTAGAAAATCCACACTCTGGCCTTAGGGATAAAGTTAAGGGCATTGGCTTTGGCGAAAGCATTGACGTTAGAGATCCATATACTAAGTTAATGATTAAAAAAGAAATGAAACCTTTTATGGTTGACAATCTTAGACAGTTCTTGGAAAAAGAAAGAATACTTATTCCAGAGTCAGATGAAGAAATATACATGCAGCTAATTTCATATGTTGTTATTAGGACAACACAAACTGGTCGGCCAGTATTTGAAGCAGCTGGTTCTGCAATGGATCACGCACACGATGCATTAATGTTAGCACTATTGGCAATAACGCAAAATTATGGAGAATTTTCGCAGGGCAACTATGCTACCAGAACGGAAAGTTTTTCTAATGAGTTTTTTATGCCCAAACAAAATAGTTCAGATTCAGAAGAAGAAAAGTCAAAATTCGTAATCACTGGGAGAGCGAATGCTTTGAATTCAACTGGAAGCTTTAAGAGATCAACTAGTTCTAAAAAAATTAGAAAAATGTTTTAGGAAAAAATGTCGGTAAATAATAACAATCAGTATACTGAAGTCAATAATCAAATTCATGGAGATTATAAATTCTCCGATTCATCTTTTGTTAATACCTCAGACAATAAAGCCTATGCAAGAGAGATGATGAGAACTACCGGAAAGACTTCCAATGGTTCGGTAATGGAAACGTATTCCATACCACTTAATTCCATCAGAAGACAAACATCCTTGGCTCAGCAAGTAATACTAGATACCATTAAAGATATTGAAAATCTAATGAAAAAAGTTTTCATAAATCCAAACTTAAATTTAGATTTATTGGTATCTCACCAAAATTTATGGGATGAATTAAATAAAACTTTAAGAGTAGAATCTCCAGAAATTATTGAATTCTTTAATAAAAAGATAAATAATAGCTTATATTCTTCTACATCTACTGTTAGTGAAAATTCCAATACAACAGAACAAGATCCTTATCTGGAGGATTTTCCAAAAATTATAAATGATGATCCATTGTCTTCCGACGAAGGGCTAATAACTATCCAGCCATACCCTCCGGAATCTAATAAACCCTCAAATATCAAAATGCCAATTCCATCCTACGTCTCTTATGAGGAGGTATCTTTTGCAGAAAGAATGAATTCGACAATTTCTCGTAAATTTTTGCAAGAATATGAACACTCTATAGCACATTCAACTTTTTCTTATTTCTTTCAATTCAGAAAGCTTTTAAACTATTTATTAAATGAAGTTAAATCAATACAAATGTCATTATCTACAGATTTTGGAGACGATTATGAAAATGAGTTACAACAAAAAATCGCAGTCCATTATGACTCGTGGGGGAAAACGGCCCTGCACTATACGAGCAGGATTGCAAAGACGATCATATCAAAGCCAGGAGAAATTCCCGGAACCGAATTGGATCAAATCTCAAAGGAACAAGCCTCTAAATTTCAAGCTTTTTTTGCGATTAAATTAAACGCTGTAAACTCTGAAATTGAAGATATTCTTAGTTCGCTTAAGAGAGATTTACACGATAACTCTGAAATTTTTTATACAAGATATATTAATCCAGCTTTAAAATTTTCTTCAGATATTTCAAATCCCCTAGAGCTAGATTATCAAACAACCTCAGTAGGCAAAAGTATCCCATTTTTAGCTGAAGAATTATTAATAGCTTCAGTTCTAATGAAAGGCAACTTTACTTCTGTGGTTGCCGACATTGTTGATAGGCATCACACTGTCATAGGAAAAACAGATGCCCTATTAAGGCTTATCCACGAAAAAAGAAAGTATGCAAATTTTATTGCACAAATGTCTTTTAAGGGTGTTCAAAAGCCAAATCTATTATTACCAGTATCTGATGACTGGGTTTCTTCACTATTCAGGCAGGTAATTATAAGTCCTACAAGAAAAGATGATTTAAAGTCTAGCCATAGCTTATTGCAGGGGCTAGATGAAGATCACCATCCACAATACTTATTAAAGGATGGCGGGAGAATAATAGGTGATATTCTTGTAGCTGAAGGTGTTACTATAGATGGCATAGACTTGAGCACTCACGCGCACAAGGGCACGGACGGATCTAATAAGATATCTTCCCTTGATATAGATTATGAAACAGCAAGAAATTCTGATAGAATAAAAGACGCTGTAACTATCCCTATATCGATAGATATTGCACAATTTAATGTTGACATTGTAAATGGCGTACCTAGGTGCGATGCAGTAGTTAATATAGAAATTAATGATAATATTTTAGATAATCATGAATATGAAATAATATACACGGAAGTAACATGACATGGCTTGGTTTAAATATCTTAAATCTACTGAAAACGTAAACGCATCTACAGCTAACACTGCTTACTCGTACCCTTATTGTAAGAGATTCATAGGTAGATTCACGCCAAGGGATACAATCAATTCTGGAACTTGGATATTTGCTAATAGATTAGACATTAATATCAATACATATAAAGATACCTCTCTTGAAGATCAAACAGATGAAACATCATACATTGTTACCTATGAGAAGGGTGACAATGTATATCCCGTTGAAACCATAATAGAGGGCGATTATATTCATTTTAAAACGTATGAATTACACACGGCTGCCGAAGAAATAACCGGAGAATATGCAGTGTATTATAATACTCCCAATTTAAGAAAAATTAACACTGTAAATAACGGTGGGACTACTGGATATCGGGTTGACTCAGTTTCAAATCCATTCTATGCAAGCTATTCAAGTGTCAATACAGGGCAATACTTAGTTGGCTTAGATTCAGATTCATCATACAACTTCTCATTTATTAATTCAATGACAGATTGGGATAATGGACTTTCTTCAAAGCCAGCTTCTAAATTGTATATGAATTTTACTGGCCCTAATTTTACTTTATATGGAGCAAAGGGGCCAAATTACGGTAAGTTTAGAATTAAATTTACAGCGCTTTCTGATAATGTTAATACAACAAATTCCCTAGCTTTAGATTGGCAAACAATTGATTCATTTGCTAGAACCTACTCTGATAATCAACAGCTTTTTGCAAAGACAGATTTTGAAGAAAGAGATTATTTTGTCGAGATAGAAACATTATATGATAAAAATGTTCTTTCAAATGGGAACAACATAAAGATAACTTCTTATTCATTTAGCTATAATCTATATCTAAAAATTAAAAATGAATTGGTTAATCAATCTAATAACTCATTTACCGTGATAGGTGGAATAAGATAATGGGTATTATATCTAAGAATATAGAAAATCTAAAACCAGATAAAGAGTATATTGTTACTGTTCGTGCAAAAAATAGCGACGTTAATGTTGTATCAGATTACACAGATTCAGTAAGGTTTAGAACTCCAACAGACTCAACCATACCCAATGCCCCAGCAGGACTTGTACTAGCAGCATCGTTTCTAAATGTACTCTTTAAATATGATGACAGCATAGACGCTGATCACTCGAGGTATGAGTATCAACTATATAAGCAAACTCAAGTACAGATCGTCAGTGGTTTATTTCAAATTATCTCTGGAGAAACCCCGCATAGAACTGGGTTTGTTCAAACAAATGTTTTTCTTGTTTCAGTAGATGATAACACTTTTACAACCAGCACTACATCTATAACTAATCCAGTTAAATATTATGGAAGAGTAAGATCTATAGATACAGCTAATAATATTAGTGACTGGACGAGTATAGTTGAGTCAGACGATACTCCACTTATAGACGAACAGTTTATTGGTTCACTTACCGCCGCTAAAATAACAGCTGGAACAATTGGCGCTCACACAATTACTTTAAGTGGCACAACTTCGATTATACAGTCAGCCAACTTTAACGGTACACCTGTTGGAGACGGAAGTTATTCCAATGCAACAACTGGATGGTTAATTAATGGTCAGGGTAAAGCATATTTTTATGATGCCACAGTTGTAGGTAGTATTGATATTGGCGGATTTGATGCTGGTTCATTTCACGTTAACACCTATGGAGATATGTGGCTAGGTGCTGGTACTTTTGGTGCAGCGCCTTTTAGAGTGTCCAATGAAGGAGTATTGGAGATTGGGGCAGGAACAGGTTCCAGAATCGGCGGTCAACTGATTGATGCTATTGCAGAAACGGTTATTGATTTTAATGGAAGAAATAACAGGAACTCTACAGCTGTTACCGCCCCGACACTGCCCTCCCCAGTTACAGTCGGAAACCTAGTTATCGGTGCAAGTTACACTATCGTTTCTGCCGGAACCACATCTTTTACCTCAATCGGCGCAGCCAATAATACTGTTGGTACCGTTTTTACGGCGACTGGAGTTGGTGCTGGAACCGGCACTGTTTCAGGTGAAACCATTGACCATACTCTTAATACTGATGGATCGGTAAATATATCCTTTGAATGGAGCTACACGTACTCCAGTGCTGACAACGCTGCAAATAACATTGATGGATTTTATGTTCACATGTATTCAAGTACTTCATCTGATCCATACACGTTTGGAACTACACCTAATTTAGAAGCTACATATCCAGTTGACTATTTGCAAAGGGCTTTAATTTTTAGTGGACTTCCAGCTGATAAATATTACACTTTTGGAGTCAAGGCCTTTAGAGTTGTAGACAAAGATGTAGCCACTCCAGGCGTTATCTATAGCTCAATGGTAAAGTCTAGCGTTACGGGAGAGAATCCATATCAACCTTCATCCACGGTAGCTTTTGCGGGAAATATTACAGGGACAGTTGGTGGAACCGCTGTAGCCACATTAATATCCTACGCCACAGCAGGAAATACAGTAGCTACCAATTTTAATGCCAACAACGATAGAAACTCT
>JGI12421J11937_10000093_pt1 | contig 30168 bp, 20 predicted proteins | sample LakErihyJuly2011_2_FD_11937 | JGI IMG/M metagenome (IMG submission 11937)
TGGCCTCAACATGAAAATATTAATAGTACTAAAGTTGATTCCAATGCAACTGATGTTACTCTTGCAGATGTTCCATCTACAGATAGCTCTCCTGCAAGCACTAGGGTCGCTGCTGGAGTTCCTCCTAATCCTGCTGCCGGTACCCAAGAACTTGCAAATCAGCCTGAAGTTATTCCGGGAACTTGTACTCCTGAATATTCTAAAGAGATTAATGCATCTTCAGCGGCTCAGGGAATTGCTGCAATTAAAGCAGCATGTGTAAAATATGGTATAACAAGTCCTAATGCTGTGGCAGCATTATTAGGAATTGCAGGCGGTGAGTGCCGCTGGAACCTAGTTGAAGAAGGATTTAATTATAGTGTAGATAGGTTATTACAAGTATTTCCCAGTGTTTTTAACGGTAATACTGCTCTTGCACAACAATATGCTGGCAATCCTAATAACAGTCTACCTGAATTTTTGTATGGTTATACAACAGCAACGGGCAAAGGATTAGGAAACACTCAACAAGGTGACGGCCAAAAATACATAGGTCGTGGTTATATTCAGTTAACAGGTAGAAGCAACTATACCAAATATGGTACAATGATTGGAAAAGATTTAATAAACAATCCTACTCTGTTAAATGATCCTACAATTGCAGCAGAAGTAAGTGTAAAGTATATGTTAGATAGAGTTAAGGCTACCCAAACTGATCCAGGCTATGTGGAAAAAGCAATACATGCAGTTGGCTTTTGTACTCCAGATATATATGCTAAGAAAAAAGGTTTTTATGAATGCTTCCTCGGCCAATTACAACGCAAAATTGTTAATACCGGAAGTGGCGGCATATTAAGTGACGGCAGTGGCAATCCTGTAAAAACTGGTTTGTAATGTAGTAATAAATATATCATGCCTTATAAAAACTTAGAGATTAATCCTACAAATTATAATAGTCAACATACTAATAAGTTGACACACTATTATAAAGGATTTAGTACCGTTAATCCCGACAATCGAGGATCTACTCTCTATGATTTTAATTTAATAAAACAAAATATTCTTAATCATTTAAATACACGGAAAGGCCAACGAGTGATGAATCCTAAATTTGGTACAATTATTTGGGATATATTAATGGAGCCGTTAACATTACAAGTTAGAAATGCACTAACTAAAGATATTGAAGAAATTTGCACGTTTGATCCAAGAGTATATACTACTCAAATTCAAATTAACGAGTATGAGCAAGGGTATGTAATTGATATCATTTTAGTAATGAAGAATACTGATCAATCAGAAGTAATAAAATTAACGTTTGATCAAAAAATTGGTCTATCGTTACAATAATATATGCATTTAATTTTTACAATAAATACAGTATATAGAAAAAAATATGATCCCTGCAACTAACACTCAACTGCTTGTCGGCGAAGATTGGAAAAAAATATATCAATCTTTTCGTAATGCTGATTTCAAATCTTATGATTTTGAAACTTTAAGACGTACTATGATTTCTTACCTTCAGGAAACATATCCTGAAGATTTTAATGATTTTATTGACAGTAGTGAATACGTTGCTCTTATTGATCTTATTGCATACCTAGGACAGAACCTAAGTTTCCGTATTGACTTAAATGCTCGTGAGAACTTCTTAGAAACTGCCCAACGTCGAGATAGTATATTACGGTTAGCACAACTAATTAGCTATCGTGCTAAACGTAATATTCCTGCAAGCGGCTTTTTAAAAGTCACCGCAATTTCTACAACTGACAGTATTATTGATTCTAATGGTAATAATTTAGCCAATACTACTATTGGTTGGAATGATTCTACAAATCTTAACTGGTATCAACAATTTATTAATATTATGAATTCGGCAATGAGTTCTAATTTTGGAAACCCTGCAGATCGTCAAACACTTGATGGTATATTAACTGAACAATATTATTTTAATGGAGCAACTCTTGATGTGCCGTTGTTTAATTACAATAAAAGCATTGATGGAGTACAAATGGGATTTGAAGTTGTACCTTGCACGTTTGTTGAAAAAACTTTTGTATACGAGTCTGCGCCCGAACCTGCAAACAAATTTAGTTTTGTATATAAGAATGATAATCAAGGATCTGGCAGTGCTGATACAGGATTCTTTACAATGTTTAAGCAAGGATCGCTAAGTATGGTCCAGTTTACATTAGATAATCCTGTTCCGAACGAGATCGTGGGAATTAATACTCCCGATATTAATGATACAGATGTTTGGTTATGGCAATTAGATAAGAATGGAAACTTTTCAACACTGTGGACAGATGTTCCAACAATTAACAATAGCAACAATGTAATTTATAATAGTCTCAATAAAAGTTTAAGAACTATATATGCAATTACTCCTAGAGAAAATGATCAGATTGATTTAAATTTTGCAGATGGCGTATTTGGTAATTTGCCCAAGGGTAATTTTAGATTATTCTATAGACAGAGTAATGGAAACTCCTATATTATTAAACCTGAGCAGATGAGTGGAATTGTTATCCAAGTTCCTTATATAAACGGAATAGGGCAATTGCATACACTGCAAATGACGTTAAGTTTGCAATATACAGTTAGCAATAGTTCCGGTGCAGAAAGCAATGCAAGTATTCAAACAAAGGCTCCACAAAATTATTATTTGCAAAATAGAATGGTTACCGGAGAAGATTATAATATTGCTCCGTTAAGTGCTGGTACTAACATTTTAAAAATTAAAAGTGTTAATAGGGTAAGTAGTGGCCTAAGTAAATATTTTGATATATCAGATGTAACAGGCGGGTATAGTAAAACTAATATATTTGCTGCCGATGGAATTTTATATCAAGAAGAGACTGAAGAATATTTTGAATTTGAATTTACAAATAGAAATCAAGTTGTTGCTACTATTAAAAATTCTCTCGCTCCTATAATTCGGTCTGCAGGTCTGCGTTCTTTTTACATTGAAAAATATGAAAATCTTAGTTTAACATCGCTCCTATTAACCTGGAATGAAGTTAATAAAACCCCCGGGCAAAGTCGAGGATATTTTTCTAATATTTCTGGAGCCATGGTATTAGGAAATTATTCAGAATATAATTTAAGATATTTAATTCCGGGAGCGTTAGTTAAATTTAATCCCACCACTGGAAAGTATTTTGATCTTAACAACAACTTAGTTTCAATTCCTACTACTGGAATTATCCCAGACGGTGGTAGAGATTATATGTGGTCAACCGTTTATCAAATTATAGGCGATGGGTCAAATAGTGGTGTAGGAACATTAGATGATGGAACTGGACCTGTAATATTTTCTAACCGTGTTCCGCAAGGAGCAGTGCCTGTTGAAGTTATTCCTAAATATAATCAAATTTTAAACTATCCAATTGAAAACGAAATTGCAAATTTATGTACAAATCAGTTAAATTTTGGTTTAACTATTTCTAATGATACTAGATCTTGGGATATAATTTTAAATTCTAATTTAAATTTAACTAATTCATTTAATTTAGGAAATCAAGGTAGTATAGAAGATATTGGATTAGATTCTAGTTGGATAATTGCTTTTATATGGACCGGTAAAAATTATAAAGTAAGATATAGAAATTTATACTATATATTTGAAAGTGCAGCTGAAACAGCGTTTTATATAGATAATGATTCCGTTAATTATGATTTTACTAATAACTCTGTAATTAAAGATAAGATTGATATTCTTGCAGTGAATGCCGAACCTAAATCAACTCGTCAGTGGCTTAGCGGTACAACTAATCCGGCAGTTGCACAAGGTAATACTGGTGATTATTACGTTAATATTACAACTAACAGTGTATTTAGAAAAGTATCCGGAGTTTGGTTATCAGGAAATAGTTTTTCAGGAAAACTTTCTTCTAATTATGCATGGCAGATTGATGGGCCTGTAATTGAGAATGATGGATATGTTGAACCTAAAAAAGTTAAAGTAAGTTTTTATGATTATAATAATACAGGTCAATTAGAAGATCCTGAATCATTTAACACAATCGTTAATCCATTATACGAAGAAGAGATATCTTCAATCAAACACAAAATTAATTTTGTTTATTTTAAAAGATTAAGTGATGGACTAAGATATGTTCCTACAACTGGTATTATTCCGTTCGATACTGAAAATGATTTTTTTATTTATAAAACTACAAATTTGGTAAGTGATGGAGACTTATTTTATTTTTACAATTCTACATTACAGATTGTAAAATATTGGTCAGCGTTAACTCAGCAACTAATATATACAGATCAATATTTTGTAAGACCCGGTCGTAGCAATTTAAATTTCCATTATGTACATAACAGTGGAAGTAATAGACGTATTGATCCTAGCAAGTCTAATATTATTGACATCTTTGTGTTAACTACTGACTATGATAATGCTATAAGAAGTTGGTTATTGAATAATATTGCTACGGAACCATTGCCTCCTACTAGTTACAGTTTAGAACAAAACTATTCTGCAAATTTAGAACCAATTAAATCTATTAGTGATGAGATTATTTTTCATTCTGTAAAATATAAGGTACTATTCGGAACCAATGCTGCTACAGGTCTGCAAGCTAAATTTAAAGCGGTAAGGAATTCTGAAAAACCTACTACAGATAATGATTTAAAAACTAGAATATTAACTGCAATTAATGAATTTTTTGCATTAGAAAATTGGGAGTTTGGACAATCATTCTATTTTAGTGAATTGTCAACTTATGTAATGAATCAACTAACTCCTGACATAACTAACTTTGTTGTTACACCTAAGAGTGTTGGCAACTTTGGAAGTTTATATGAAGTGGCGTGTCAATCAAATGAAATTTTTATAAATGGTGCAAGCATTTCAGACATAGAAATAATTGATGCTATAACTGCATCACAGTTAAAATCAACGTCAGACATTGTTACAACTAGTGGAACCTAACATGGCGGCAATTAAAAAATCAGTCAATCTATTACCAGAATATCTACGGACTGATAAAAACTCTAAATTTTTATCTAGCACAATTGATCAATTTATTCAAACGCCNGAAGTAGAAAGACTTGATGGATTTGTAGGATCTAAAATAACTCCTAATTATAATCCNANTACAGATTTTTATCTNAATGAAACTTCATCGTTAAGAAATAATTATAGTTTAGAACCTGCATTAATTTTTAAAGATGGAAATAACAACATAACTGATGTTGTTTCTTATGATGATTTAATTAATGAAATTGCCAGTCAAGGTGGTAAAAATTCTAATCTTGATGCTACTTTTAATTCAAAATTTTATTCTTATGATCCGTTGATTAATTGGGATAAACTAATAAACTTTACAGACTACTATTGGTTGCCAACTGGTCCAGATTTAATTGTGTTAACGACCGCAACAATAAATGCTATTAATGGCTATCCTACATATACAATGGAAAATGGATACCAATTAAGCAACGGCATGCAAATTGAAGTTGCCGGAGTAACATATATAGTTGAAGGAGTAGGAGAATCTATTAAATTGATTAATATTAATTTACTAAATTCGTATGATAGAATTTCTACAGTTTATAATGAAACATTTGACGCTGTTAAATTTGATGAATTTTCTTTTGACGGTGACAATAGATTACCGTTAATTCCTGATTACATTACTGTTAATAGAGCAAGTTCTGATTTAAATCCGTGGTCACGTTATAATAGATGGTTCCATAAAGAGATTATTAGAATTTCATCTGAGATTAATAAAATTTCAGTTATATATCCACTAGCTGCTAGAGCATCTCGCCCTATTATTGAATTTAGACCAAATTTAAAATTATATAATTTTGGAATAACTGGAATTAAAAATGTTGATTTAATTGACAATAGTACTGCCAATGCATTTACCGAAGTTGAAGGCAGCTATGGTTATCATATTGATGGAATTTTATTGCAACAAGGTCATAGAGTTATTTTTAATGCAGATACTGACTTAGATGTTAGAGGTAAAATATTTCAGGTTAATTTTAATATAACTGGCTCAACTCCGGTATTGCACCTTATACCGGCTTCTGATGTAAATCCAGTAGATATGAATTCAGTAAGTATAAATCTAGGAATAGAATATTATGGAACAAGTTGGTTCTTTTCTACATCTACAAGAAAATGGATTTATGCTCAACAACACAATAAATTAAATCAACCTCCGTTGTTTGATTTGTTTACTAATGACGGAATTAGTTACACTAATAACCAAGAGGCAAATAACTTTATTGGTAATCAAATTTTTGGGTATGATATAGGCAGTGGCACAAATGACAAAATTTTAGGATTTCCGTTAAAGTATCAAAATACTATTGGGTCCGGTAGCTATTTGTTTAAGAATTATTTTATGACAGACGTTATTACATTGATCAATAACAATGTAAGTAGAACTATCTCGTCATCAATAACTTATTTAAAATTAAATAATACATTAGTTAATGTTTGGGCCGAATCTGTAAATTATAGAATTCCAATATTAGAAAATCAAGTAGTTCTCTCAAATACAAATACAATAACAGTGACATGTTTAAATTCTCCTATAGATACTAATTTAACAGCAACTGTTTATGTAAACAATATAAAAGTTTCTGCAACTGCAACTATTACCTCTGGAAAGATTAATTTAACAACTGCTCCTGTGTTGGCAGAAAACGATGTCGTCTTATTAAAAATAGAAACTAATCAAGTTCCTAACAATAATGGATATTATGAAACACCAATAGGATTGACAAACAATCCATTAAATGGTTCTTCTGAAAGTCTCACACTTAGTGAATTAGGAGATCATTTATCTACTATGATTGAGAAAACTCCTACATACACAGGAAATAATTTAAGAGATCTTACAGGGTATTCTAAGTATGGATCTAAATTAGTAATCAACGCCAATCCTATCTCTTTTGCACAGATTTTCTTTGGAAAAAAAGAACATAATGTAGTTGATGCGTTAAGAAACGCTGGCAATGATTACGGACAATTTAAGATGAATTTCTTAAGACTTGCAGGAAAAGTTGATAGTTCAATGACTCCTTCTGCTGCGGTGGATTTAATCTTAACAGAATTAAATATTTCTAAAGATATTAAATCTATGTATCAAAGATCTGATATGATAGGATATGGGCAGAACAAGACAGTTCGAACATTTAAAGTAACGGATGTTTTTAATATCGAGTATCCAATTGGTTTTGACTTTGATTTAACTCGATTAAGTTTCCAGTCAGTTATTATATATCTAAATGGTATACAATTAATTCATAATTCTGATTATACATTTAACTACATTGATGGGTCTATAACACTATTAACATTATTAGAAATTAATGACGTAATAGAAATAAATTGTTATACAAATACTTTGGGATGTTATATCCCTCCAACTCCTAGTAAATTAGGATTATGGCCATCTTCTAAACCAGAAATATTTTCTGATACTAGCGCGGTTTCTGGTCCAGTAAACTTAATTTTAGGACACGATGGAAGTATAACCACTGCTTATAATGATTATAGAGATAATATTATAATTGAATTTGAAACTCGAATTTTTAATAATATAAAAGTTTTATATAAAAAAAATCTGTTTGATGTTATAGGATTTGCGCCAGGTGCATTTAGAAAAAAACAATATACAATTCCTGATTTAACAAGTATACTCATAAGTGATTTCTCCCGCTGGACAGCCCAATACGGAATTGATACAACTACTAATAGTACATTTAATGATGCAAATCCAAAAACTTGGAATTACACAGGCAGCATTGACACAGTATTTGGTAAACCTATATCAGGATCATGGAAGGCATTATTTTTGCATTTTTATGACACTACTCGACCAGACATTCGCCCTTGGGAAATGTTGGGATATGCTATACTACCTAGCTGGTGGAAAACATACTACGGAGTCGGTCCTTATACTTCTAGCAACACCCTTATGTGGACAGACTTAAGAAATGGGTATTCAAGAGGCGAAAATGTATACTTTGAAGATTATAAAAGGCCCAATTTATTATCTATCATTCCGGTTGATAATACTGGAAATTTAAAAACTCCTAATACATTTTTAATATCTGAGACTTCATATCAAACTAGAAAAGAAAAATGGAAATTTGGTGATTATGGTCCTGCTGAAAATGCATGGAGACAAAGCAGCCAGTCTAGATTTTCGGTCCTTGCAGCAGCAGCATTGCTTAATCCTTCCACATTTTGTTCTAATCTATATGATGTTAGTAGATCAATTATTAATGTTATAGGGCAGGTTACTTACAAGGAAGATGACCTATATCTAGATCCTAGAAAATTAGTAATTGAAGGGGAGGACAACAATCAAATATCGGGATTTGGTTCGTATATAATAGAAAAAGGCAGACAACGAGATCAAAATTATATTACAAAATTAAGACAAGATTTTAAATATTTAAATTTTAATCTTTTTCATAAAGTTGGTGGGTTTGTTAGTAAAGAAAAACTACAAATTATTATTGATTCAGTAGATCCAACGTCAACTAGCCCCGGAGTCATTTTACCATCTGAAGATTATTCGCTAATATTAAATGTAAGTAACCCTGTTAAGACTGCTAGAATTTCTGGAATTATTATACAACGATCTAACGGAAACTTTGTTATCAAAGGATACGATATAGATAACCCCTATTTTGAAATATTACAGCCTATAGTTTCTATGTCGGCAGGAGTAGTTAAAGTCGGCGGAGTATCAGAATCATTTACTGAATGGTCAAATATTGTTAACAACACCGGGAACAAAGGATTAAGTTCTAATGATACTACTTCAGCAGAATCCGTAACAAATCGATATTATAAACAAGGTCAGTTGCTACGATATAATAATAAATTTTATAGAGTTAAAATAGGCCATAATGCAACCTCTACGTTTGACAGCACACTATTTCAAATTCTTTCAGAATTACCTGTCAAGGGCGGAGCTACGGTGCAATCTCCATCCAATTTTTCAAATAAAGTAATACAAGTTCCATATGGATCAGAACTTACTACAATTCAAGAAGTTTATGATATCATTCTAGGATATGGAGCATATTTAGAAACTCAGGGATTTATATTTGACGAGTTTAATACTGATTTAAATGAAATGTTAGATTGGAAATTTACAGGTAAAGAATTTTTATATTGGACTACACAGAATTGGGCAGATGGCAATCTAATTACACTAAGTCCTTTTGCAAATTATATCAAATATAATTTTCCTAATTCAATAGTAGATAATATTTCTACAGGAAAATATCAATATAGCTTATTAAAAGCAGATGGTAAACCTTATCCTATTGATAAATTTACCATGGTTAGAGAAGATGCAATTTGTACTATTAAAACTAGAGATGACAACGAGGGATTGTTTTTTGCTATATTAAATTCTATACAAAAAGAACATGGTATGGTATTCAATAATCGTACAGTATTTAATGATACTATATATGATATCGAAACTGGATACAAACAAAGAAGAATTAAATTTTCTGGATTTAGAACCAAAAATTGGAACGGGGATTTATTCAGCCCGGGCTTTGTATACGATAATGTAGAAATTATTGATTGGACCCCGTATACAAAATACCTACCAGGAATAGTAGTTAGATACAACGGTAGATATTACCAGTCATTAGCAAAAATTAGTTCTTCTGCGGTATTTGATTTTACAAAATGGGATCAGCTAATAGNCAAACCGATTCCTCAATTATTACCTAATTTTGATTACAAGATTAATCAATTTGAAGACTTCTATAGTCTTGATATTGATAATTTTGATGCTAATCAACAACAATTAGCACAGCATTTAACAGGATATACTCCAAGAATATATTTAAATAATATTTTTACTAACCCTATTAGTCAATATAAATTTTATCAAGGTATGATCAAAGATAAAGGTACTAAGAATGCCTTTAACAAATTATCTAAAGCTAGTGAATATACAAACAATAGTGGGATATCATTTAAAGAAGAATGGGCATTTAGAATAGGACACTATGGTAGTTTTGAAACATTAAATGAAATTGAATTCCAGTTAACGGAAGGTACGTATTTAGAAAATCCATATATAGTTAAATTTGTAGACAAAATTCCTGCTGATCGTATACCGTTAATTAATTATATAACTTCTTCGACATTACTACTAACACCTGTTGATTTTTCTCCTACTACTGCTATTGGATCTTATGCCGGTACATGGGAAGATAATAATTTAAAATTAACTACTGCTGGTTATGTAAGACCAGATGATGTAACATCTACTGCTTATAATAAAAATAGTTTATTAGATATTGCTAATAATTCTATAATTAAACACGGTGATACTATATGGTTAGGGTTTCAAGAAAACGGCGATTGGACAGTATATAGATATACTAAACAACTAGCAGAAATAACCGGGGTGTTTGTTAGTGCTCCTGGCAGTGAAATAACATTTGTAACTGATAGTCATCATAATCTTCAACTAGGTGATATTATTTCTATTGTAAGATTTAACGAGCAAGTGAATGGTGTTTACATTGTTAATTCCATTGTTACAATAAATCAATTTACAGTTGCTAGTGATTTGGCTAGTATAGAAAATGCTGAATTACTAAACTATGGCACATTATATAAATTTGAAGAAGCTAGGTATAACAATTTAGATGACCTTGCAGCAGTTACTGATTTATTAAAATTAAATGCAGGTGATAAAGTTTGGATAGATCAAGGTACTAAAAATAAATGGCAAGTTTATGAAAAAATTAAAAACTATTCAGTAAAAGTTTCCGACACAGTTAATATTCCAGCAGGACAACAATTTGGAACATCAATCTTTGCATCAGACGACAGCCCTGTAATGTTAGTATCTGCTCCAGGTTGGCGAATTGATAATACATTTGGGCAAGGTAGAGTAAAAGTTTTTAATAAAGTGAATGGTGCTTGGACACGTAAGTATGATTATATTTTAAATAGTAGTCAAAAGACTTATTGTAGTGCTACCAGTTCTACACAATTTGGTTATGCGTTACAATATGATATTGCAAAGAAATTATATGTTACAGGTGCTCCGGACGCAACTTATGTTAGAGCAACAGGAACAAATATACTAACTNTTAGCACTGGCACCGGATACGCCCGACCCTATATTTTCGAAGGGTTAGTTAAAATTGATAGTCGACAAGAAGATTTCCTTCAAATAATTAACCCTGTTGTTGAAATTGTATTAGCAAATCCTTATCCTGAAAATTATTCTAGATTTGGTTATTCAATCTATATTAATCAAGGTGCAGCTACCACATCAACATTAATGTTAATAGGTGCTCCTGGTGCAGCAAGCACTGGCTCAGTTTATGCTTATAAAATTAATCAAATTGTAACTACAACATCTACTACCTATACAATCACTACTAGTACACTATTTAAAATACAATCAACATCATCTGTAACTTTATATGCTGGCGCTCAATGGGGACATAAAATTGTTGGTTCACCTGATGGTTCTAGAATTGCAATTAGTGCGCCCGGTACAAATACCACATCTACAGGTGTTGTAGAAATTTTTAATAACAATTTACAATATCTACAAACTTTATCGTACCCAGCTGGTAAATTTGGATATGATGTTGCAATGTCAACAAATTATATAATCATCTCAGCGCCAGAACTTAAAAATACAAATGAGCCATACGGTAAGGTTGGAATATATAAACTGACAAACTTAACTTCCACTGGCACATATACATTATATCAAACTATAAGTAATCCGTTATCAACTGATGATTTAAAATTTGGATATTCTATTTCTATTAGTAAAGATGAAAATACAATCGGTGTAGGAGCATTAGGTAAAACTAGAAGTAAAGAACAAAAATTTGATGAAAATAATAACTCGGGCAGCACAACTTTTGACGGCAATTCTACAAAGTTTAAAGAGTCAATTCCGGATGCCGGTACCGTGTATCTATACAATAAAATAGGTAATAAATTTATTCAAGCAGAGGAATTGAACGATGTTAGAATAGTTGAAGGGGTCGATATAACAGACATAACCGCACTCGATATTCTAACACCGCCGGCGGGAGGCCCAAAGATATCTAATATAGTATTGTCTGCTAATCCTGCAAATATTGGAACAAATATAACTGTTACTTTTGAGACTGATCAAGATATTAATTACATTATTGGCAAAGTTGATAAGTTTAATTATGGACCGTATGGTGGAACCCTGGGTAATTCCTCTAGTCCAAAAAGACATACTTTTTATATTGATACAAGTAGGTTTCCAGCCGGTATCCGTAATTTAGCAATATATGTTTCAAATGATTCAACTGGATTATGGGGAGTAGGATATACTACACTTACCCTCGAACCTGCTATCTATACAATAACAGCAGGTAGTAGATACGGTAGTGCAGTTGTGGTAACTAACAATGAGGTTTTTGTTGGAGCTCCGACAAATCAAAGTAATTTATTATTACCTCCAACAACTGATGAATCTAGATTGTTTTTGTTTAGTAAGATCAATGCAGCAAGTCAAAGTTGGAAAGTTTTAAGAGAACAAGTAGATACAGTGAATGTAGCAACAGTGGGGCGTGTTGCATTAATCGATACACTAAAAGAAGAAATAGTTGATTATCTCGATGTAGTTGATCCGGTTAAAGGAAAAATTGTAGGAATTGCTGAACAAGAATTAAAATATAAAGCAGCATTTGATCCTGCTACATATTCTATTGGACTTGCAGGTACAATTGTTAATGTTAATACAAATTGGTTAGATGACCACATAGGCGAGTTATGGTGGGATTTAAGCACTGCAAAGTACATGTGGTATGAACAAGGTAATGAAATTTTTAGAAAAAATAATTGGGGAAGATTATTCCCAGGCGCTGCAATTGATGTTTACGAATGGGTTAAATCTGATTTATTACCTAGTGAGTGGGCGGCACAAGCCGATACTAATACCGGGTTAATAACTGGTATTAGTGGACAACCTAAGTATCCTGATAACAGTGTTATATCAGTTAAACAAGCATTCAACAACGTAACAGGTGCATTTGAAAATGTTTATTATTTCTGGGTAAAAAATAAAGTAACAATACCTGCTGCTAAAAATAGAAGAGTAAGCGGATTTCAGGTTGCTAGTTACATTGCAGATCCAGTTGCTAATGGATTAAAATTTGTTGAGATATTATCTCCTAGTGCTTTAGCATTTGCTAATATTCAACCAATGTTGATCGGTGATAGGATTAATGCCAATATAACTATTGATACTAATGCTATAACACCCAAACATACTGAATGGTTGTTATTAAATGAAAATGACCCTGCTAGTGTTCCTAATACTTTATTAGAGAAAAAATTAATTGATAGTTTTCTAGGGCATGATAGTCTCGGTAATGTTGTTCCTAGTAACAATCTTACTTATAGAAATAGATACGGAATCGGTATTCGCCCCCAGCAAACACTATTTAAAAATAGATTATTAGCTTTGCGTAATTCACTATCTTTTGTAAATTCTGTATTACTTAGAAACAGAATAGTAGGAAGTTATTCTTTTGAAAATCTTAATAAGGTAGAAGAAATTCCTTCTTTACTTTCATATGAATACGACAAACTTGTCGAAGATGCTGTAGAACTTAGTGAAGAAGTTACAGTAAATTATATACGTGCTGAATTAACCTGCCATGTAGAAAATGGAAAAATAAAAAGTGTAATTATTATTAATCCAGGAAAATTGTATACAGTTTCTCCTAAGATTACAATTGTTTCTAATAACACAGGGTCAGGCGCAGAAATTATAGCAGAATTAGACTCTCAGGGTAGTATAGTTTCTACTAAAATTGTCAATCCCGGTAATGGATATTTAAATGATACGTCTGGCTTAATTAAAGCTACAGTACTAGTTCGACCACACACTATTGTTGTTCAGGTTAATGCAGATTATGGAAATAGATGGACTAAACATAGTTTTAATTATAAATTAAGAACATGGGTAACAGTACAAACACAAAAGTATAATACTCCTTTGTTTTGGAAAACAGTTGATTGGGAAAGCAATGACTATAATTCTTTTAAAACTATTCAATACACAATTTCTAATTTGTTTGCCTTAGGTGCAGTAACTACTATTGATGTAGGTGATTATATAAAAATTAAAAATATTGGTGATGGTAACTACGCTATTTTAGAAAAAGTAACAACTGATGGTAATTATATTCCGTCATTCAACATTGTTTATAGAGCACAAGGAACAATTCAGTTACTAGACAATTTATGGAATTATGATCTAGGAAAATATGCTTACGATAAGGCAACGATCGAAGAAACGTTGTATGATCAAATTCCTGATCAGGAATTATACTATATTTTACTAGCATTAAAAAATGATATTTTTGTTGATTCATTAAAAGTAAATTGGAATTTATTCTTTTTTGCCGCAGTAAAATATGCATTAACTGAACAAAAATTATTAGATTGGGCATTTAAAACATCGTTTATTAATGTGTTTAATAATGTAGGAACACTGGATCAGAGGTCAGTTTATAAATTGAACAACGAAAAATATTTTGAAAATTATATTAATGAAGTTAAACCTTATCATACTAAGATACGAAGTTATACTTCAATATATGATAAGTTAGAGCAATCTAATGTGTATACAACTGACTTTGATTTACCTTCTTACTATAACACAATTACTGATGCTCTTAGTGTTGTCACTTTTGCAAACACTGCTACAATAAATCAATATCCGTGGAAATCTTGGAAAGACAATTACAAATTTTATATAGGAGCGCTTGAAGTAGGTTATGCAGGATCGGGATATACTCAGCGCCCATTGGTAACTATTACTACTGCTACAGGTGATACAGGATCGGGGGCAACTGCTAAGGCATACATTAGAAACGGTGAAGTATATAAAGTATTAGTTACTAACAAAGGATCAGGTTATATAATTCCTCCTATTGTGACTATTGCTAATAGCAATATAGGCAATGATACTGCAAGAGTGTCAGTTGTTATGGCCAATGATGCTATAAGGAAAAATACAATAGGAATAAAGTTTGACAGAACTTCAACAATTGGAGATATCAATAATATAACAGTTACTGATGAATTTTTGTGTGATGGTATTACAGATAAATTTACATTAACCTGGCTAGCAAGTGCCGATAAGAGAACAATTATTCCTTTATTAGATGGTAAGTTGGTGTTTAGCGCTGACTATACTGTAGAATACTATCAGATTAAGGTATCACAAACAGGTATAAACATTCCTCAGGCTTTTCCTAATAATTCTTGGGAAGGTGAACGTATGGTTGATCATCGATATGCTTATTTTTTAAATACAAGTCGATCTCAAGAGTTACCTGGACATATAAGACATTATGCTAAATTTGTGTTTTTAAATCAAGTACCAACATATGGTCAAGTATTTAAAATTACCTATAATAAGAGTATTGATTTACATAATGCAGTTGATAGAATTAATAGTTTGTATAATCCTACCGATTTAATGCCCGGTAAAGAATTACCATTATTAATGAGTGGTGCAGAATACCCTGGGGTAGCGGTACAAGGATTATTATTTAATCAAACACCAAATTGGGATAGTACCGGTACATTGTATGATGCTGCCCCTTGGGACGGTATAGGTAGTTTAGATAGTGAAATAAGCGGAAGTTATTTAACTGATACTGCTCTCGGATACAGCCCAGAAGATATTATAATCGACGGTAACAACTTTTTAAATCCTACTGATAGTTATGCACCTGAAGAATGTGTTCCTGGCCATGTTTCTGATTCTGTTGGGCTAAATGTATTCACCACTGCTAATTCCATAGCACCTCCTATTGTAGTATCCGGAGTATTCACAGCAGGTACTACAGGAACTACGATAGCTAAGTTGTCATGGATACCTAGCACTCCGGCAGGATTTAGAGTGCAAGCTAACGGTAAAGTATACGATAGAGTTAATAATGAAACAGCATTGTCTAGTTCTACACAATATTGCATATTTAATGGATCAATTATTGTTAGTGCTCAACCGAGCAACACATTAATAGGATACTCGTTTGTTACAATAGGAGCAAATGTTTTAGTAGATAGTAATTATAAAAGCGCCATATTAGCCAACACCGGAGCACTGTCAGTTTCTAGTTTACTGAATATTGATGAGGTACAAAGTGTATATGTATTAGTAAATGGCAATGAAGTTATCCCTAATAATTACATATTAGGACCAACTAGCTCTGAAAATAATCGAGCAATGGTTACAGTTACTGGTCTGGTTGCTGCACAATATAATATAGAAGTATGGTTTTTTGATACAGAATTTCCTAAGTTTAACAGAGTACACGAAGAATATTTTACAATTGGTACTACTGCAACTTCTACTTTAACTTTAAGTCTTGCTCCGGGAACTATAGAACCAGTAACTCAACAAGTGATAGTTGAAAAAATATCATCTTCTGCTAGATCTAGAATGTTACCTCCTTGGGTAAGTTATTATAAAATTAACTCAGGTATAATGACTTATCCTATTGATTCTAAAAATTCTCGGCCCAATACCTATACATTGAATAATGTTAAGGTTTATCTTAACGGAATTGAATTACGACCTGGATACGATTTTACAGTAGATATTATCTCAGAAACCGTGACACTAATTAAACCAGGCATATTCACAGGAGATGCTGTTGCGATTTTGCCAATGTTTGATTATGATTATTTTGTAATTGGCAATACAGTACAACTATCAACACCTGTAACTACTACTACTATTAAAATAACGTCGTTTACTGATCATGATAATATGATGATTAGAACTGAAAGATTTAACGGTGACGATACATTAATACTGGCATATCCAGCAATTAATGAAAACTATGTATGGGTAACTGTTGAAGATAAACCATTAACAGCAGGAGTTGATTATATTATACGTGAAGACATGAAGTCGATTGAGTTTTCAGAATTTGTAAATGTATATCCAACTGACGACATTGTTGTTGTTGTAATAAATCCGCCATTATACGGCACTACAGTATTAGGTTATCGAATTTTTAAAGATATGTTTGATAGACATCATTTTAGACGTATATCAGACTATTTTAGTACAGAATTAGCCGTGCCTTTACAATACTCGGATAGAAGTATAGTTGTTAAGAATGGTGATCATTTGTTACAACCAAATATAGATCAAAAGTTGTTTGGTGTTATATATGTTAATGGCGAAAGAATTGAATACTCTGATAAAAATGGAAATATATTAAGCGGGTTACGTAGGGCAACGTTAGGTACCGGACCTGCTACATCTTCTAATATTGGCACTGAAGTTATTGATCAAAGTATTCGACAGATAATCCCCACAATTGATTATAGTTTAATTCAACATATTCCTAGTTCAAATACTACTACATATGTCATTAGCACAGTAACAAATAATACTGCTACCTTCTCAATAAACACAACTACTCACGTAGGTAACGGTATTATATTATCAACGCTCACTAATGCAGTTGATCAAATTGAAATATATTATGGTGGAAGAAGATTAAGAAAATCATCATTAAACGTGCATGATAAATCTCTTTCTTATTATGCGTCAACTGCTAGTACAATTCTTTACCCACCAGAATTTACAATAACCGCCGGACAACAAATAACGTTAAATATTGCTGAGGAGATTACAACTGGAACTAGAATAACAGTTATTAAAAAAGAAGGCGTATTATGGACAGGAACAGAAGTAAACTCGTTGCTAACAAGTACATCTTTTCAAGCTAATTTCTTACGTAGTAGTCCAGCAGAATTACCTAAAATTTATAGATACGGAAGTTAAATCACAAATAATTCATATGGATAAATATCATTATGGAAGACAATAACATGAGCCCACCCCAAAAAGATCCTATAGTTCCTACACCCTCTAAACCTAACGAATCAGGTAGTGTTAGCATTCAAGGACATATTAAGATCTATGATCCTATTACTAAAGAAATCTTTATTGATAAAAGAAATGCGATTCATTACGAAAATTTCTCTATAGCATTGGCACAAAGTATAGGAAATCAAGGTGAGGGAACAATTGCAGAAATGGCGTTTGGTAACGGCGGAACTAGGGTTGATCCAACCGGTGTTATTACATACCTAACACCAAACAATGTTGGCAACGTTGCTGCATTATATAATCAGACTTATTATAAAACTGTTGATGCTAGACAAACTTATTCATTAGATCCTGCTAGAAATTTTATGGAAACTAGACATGTTCCGGGAGTTGCTTACTCGGATGTTTTAGTAAGTTGTTTATTGGATTTTGGTGAGCCTAGTGACCAAGCAGCATTTGACAACGCTACTAATTCGGAAGGTGCTTATATATTTGATGAACTTGGATTAAAATCATTTAGTGCCCAAGGACCAAATAGCGGAATGCTAATAACTCATGTAATTTTTCATCCTGTGCAGAAGAGTTTGAATAGGCTGATTCAAATTGATTATACAATACGAATTCAAAGTTTAAGTAATATTGGAAACTAACTATGGCAACACCATATACATTAACTTTTTCCGATTCTAGCAAGACAACTAATATAACTGTTGCAGAATCAGCAATAAATAATTTCAGTACTAGTTTAGAGTTTGTAGGTCCAGGATATGCCGGGTATGGCCGAGCCTTTGCTCAAGATTTTTTAAAATTACTTGAAAATTTTTCAAGTCCTAATCCCCCTGTAAATCCAATTGAGGGTCAGTTATGGTATGATACTAGTAATCCAGGTCGTAAAATCTTACGAGTTAATAACGGAGCAGTTACTAGTGCTCGTTGGCCTAGTGCCAATGGCATTTATCAACAGGCTAACGATCCTAGTANTGAATATAGTCAAAGTTTAATCGATGGTGATGTATGGGTTGATACTAATAATACGCAACTCAAAATTAGATCTAGTAATGCTTGGACACTGGTAGGACCTGCTGTATCAACTGACAATACAAAAACTGGAACTGAATCTGTAAATTTAGTAAGTAACATAGGACAATCATACCCTGTAATATTAAATTGGGTAAATGGAAAAGTTGTTGAGATTATCTCATATAATGCGTTTACACCAAGGACTATTATTGAAGGATTTAGTAGTCTAAATATAGGCATTAATCTTACTACAAAAGTAGCAGCAACATATAATGGTCTTGTTGATAGAGCCAAGGCATTAGAGATTTCTAATGGAATTTATATACAGGCTAGTGAGGTATTAAAAAATATATGGCCAGTTTCTCAAAGACAAGTACTTTCAGGATCTTTAATAGTTGAATCTGCACAAGGTCTATTTGTTAGACGTCCTAATCAATCAAATAAAGAAATAAAAATTGTTACTTCTGCAGGAGCAAATCTAGCTCAGATTGAGTATGGATATGCATTGGGTATGTTACAGGTCGGAGTAACTAATAACTCTTATATAAAGTTTGATGGCACTAATGGCACGGTTGCTATTAACACTACCCCTGTTGCAAATGTTGCATTAAAAGTTGCAGGTAAAGGAGCATTTGCAGAAAATGTAACAATTACAGCAACTAATACTACAACTGTTAGTCTTAATGTAGGTGGTAAGGCTGAAATTTTAGGTGCGGTTCAGATAGCAGGCAATTTAAATGTTAACGGAATTTCTGAAATATCTACCGCCTCTTATATAAAAGTAGGAAATGTTATTCCTATTAACTCAACTACTAATTTGGGTTCTGCTAATAATCCATTTGAAAGTGTTTATGTAAAAAATATCGGTAGTTCTACAACTTTTGTTAGAATTTTTGGTAGCGTTACTACTGCTACTTCTTTAGAGACTTTGAGAACATTTCGAGTAAGTGGACATTCAACATCGACCGCTGTATCATTTAATGGTAGTGCTAATGTATTGTTTACTACAACGTTAACTCCTAATGCAATTATAGATCAAGTGTCTTTAATAACTGCTACAAGTAGTACTACAATGATGGTAGAAGATGGCGGATCTTTGAAAAAGATTACTAAAGGAAATCTACTAACTGATGTATACTCTAACTTAATTATACCTGGCATGATTATAGGTTACCCTGGCGCAGGCCCGTTTACCGGTTGGTTATATTGCAATGGCTCTGAGCATACTGCTACAACTTACACAACTTTGTTTTCTATCCTCGGAACTAATTATGGATCAGCAAGTTCCGGTAAGTTTAAAGTTCCAGACTTGACAACTGCCACTGTATCTGGGACTAACGGTTATCCAATTTTTTATCATATAAAGACATAAAATGGCCTACACAATATATAACAATGACGGAACAGTTCTATCAACTATTGCAGTAGGTGATGTTGATACTTTCTCTACTAGCTTAGATTTAATTGGAAAAAATATAAACAACTATGGTGAATATTATAATACTAATTTAGTTAGATTACTAACAAATTTTGCAAGTGCAGGGGTTAACCAACCTCGCAGCCCGCAGACCGGTCAATTATGGTTTAATAAAACTACTAACCAACTTACAGTTTATAATGGTAATTCTTTTCAACCAACTTATGGATCTAACGTTAGCGGCGTAGCACCTGTTACATCTAATATTGCTATTGGTGATTTCTGGTATGATACAGTTAACACTCAATTAAAATTATGGGACGGTGACAGTTTTAATTTAGTTGGCCCTGCAACTTCTGGATTATTAGGGAAATTTGGAATACTTCCTTCTCCTGTGCCCATAAGAGACAACAATTCAAAGATTACTCAAAAAGCAAGTTTGATTCATTCTTATGGAAGTTATGTTGGGTTAATTACTACTTCTACGTTTACTATAGAAGCAAATACATCAACAGTATTGTTAGGAATTAACTCTACACGCAATGTTAACGAAGGAGTTGTTTTATTTAAAAATCTCGAAGTTCTTGGTAACATATATATCAATGGATGGAATGTTAAAAGTCACCCTAATATTGATCTAACAGCATATTACAATATTACTCCGTTTGGATCATACACTGCTACTACAACTACTGGTACATTTCCTACAACTGGTGTTACTAACAAACTCTCGTATAATAATGCAAATTATTCTATTGCGGCTGATCTTGTTAAGATGTTTTCAACTTCTACCTATATGCTAGGATCGCAAGTATCGGTTATTTGTGTTTATAATACTGCAACATCTGTTAGAAAATTTGAATTACAGTCACTGTACCCTCCGGTTGTATGGTGGGAGCCTTTAAATTCTTATTCTTATTCGCATACTGCAACATTTACATCTACAATTGGTCAGGTAACCTGGTTATGGAACTCTACTACCGCTACTAATATTGTGTTGTAAGGAACATCAAATGCCATATATTATAAACAAAACTAACGGTCAGCAACTTACAATAGTTCAAGATGCAACAGCCGATCAAACTACTGATTTAATATTTGTAGGTAGAAATTACTCTGGTTACGGAGAAATACAAAATGAAAATTTTTTAAAATTATTAGAAAATTTTTCAAATACTACGCCGCCCAATAATCCAATTTTAGGACAAGGTTGGTATAACACATCTAATAATACATTAAATGTATGTTATGCTGAAGCTAGCGGTACTGTTGCCGCTAAATTTAAACCCTTATCAAAATTAACATCTAGTGAAATATCTCCAGCTGATCCTAATCAGGGGCAGCTATGGTATGATACCGTAAATACGCAATTAAAAATTTGGTCAGGTTCTGAATATGTTACAATAGGCCCATCGACCGGTATTAATATAAAAGCTCAATGGCGTGGAGATTTTGAATATAACAATTTAGCACCTGATCTTCCAGTTTACAATATTAAAGCAGTATTAGGTAGCAATGATGAAGTTATTGCTATTGTATCAGCAGAAACATATGAGATGGATGACGATTACTCTCTATCTCCATCATTTCCCTCAAGAAATTCTACTTTTACTAAGATCGTAAAGGGAATAACGCTACAAGGAGCAAATCCTGTAACCGGTTCTTCTACAGCTAGTAACATTTATTTTTGGGGTACTGCTGCACACTCATTAACCTCGGTACAATCTGAAAATGCAAATACAAGTCTTGGTATTAGTGCAATAACTACTAACACTAATAATTCTTTTTCGGTTCCTTTTATTAACACAGTTACTAATGTTGCTTATAAAAGTTCTGGACTTACATTTAATCCAAGTTTAGGTGTGCTTGATACTACAGCATCTCGAGCAAGATATGCAGATTTAGCAGAAAGATATGAAGCTGATGCAATATATGAACCTGGTACTGTTCTAGTAATTGGCGGCGACAAAGAAGTTACCGTTACATCATCATATGCTGATACAAGGGTAGCGGGCATAGTGTCTAGAAATCCTGCATATATGATGAATTCTGAGGCAGGATCCGATGAAACTCACCCCTATATTGCCTTAAAAGGTCGAGTTCCTTGTAAAGTTGTGGGGAGCATTAACAAGGGTGATCTGTTAGTAACAAGTACCTATCCAGGGTATGCCATATTTGCCCAGCCTTCGCCGAGACCTGGAACAATAATAGGAAAAGCCCTGGAATCGCAATCCGAGGGCTTTGGAGTTATTGAAGTATTGGTAGTTTAAACTGCCATTGGCATTTCTATTGTTGGATGACATTGGTAGTCGACTAATTCAATATCTTCCATATCAAAATCAGTAATAACTGTAATTTCTGGATTTAATTTAAGAGTTGGTACCGGAAATGGCTTACGTGTTTGCTGCTCTTTAATCTGCTCAATATGATTGCTGTATATATGGGCGTCACCTACTGATATGATCAAGTCTCCGACTTCTAAATTACATACTTGTGCAATCATGTGGGTAAACAATGCATAGCTAGCAATATTAAACGGAATTCCAAGACCAAAATCTGCAGATCGTTGATACATTTGGCAACTTAATTTACCGTTGTTAACATAAAATTGTGCCATCATGTGACATGGCGGCAATGCCATTATATGGATTTCGCCCGGATTCCAAGATGTAATAATATGTCTTCGACTGTAAGGATCTGATTTAATATTTTCAATTAGTTCTAACAATTGATCGTGATTCTGTAAGATAACTTTATTGATTCGAATTAACGGTTTGCGCCACCGCCGCCACTGTACACCGTAAACACGACCGAGATCGCCTGGATGTCTTTGTAATTTCTTGTTGACCCAGTAGTCGGCTTCGGCATTGTCGGTCCAAATAGTTCTCTTTTTAGAATATCTATCACCATGAAGAATCTCACGTAGTCTATATTCGTCTCCGCTACCTTCAATAAACCAAAGTAGTTCAGACACTACGGCTTTCCATGCTAACTTTTTAGTTGTAATAGCAGGAAACCCATCTTCCAAATTAAAGCGCATTTGAAGACCAAAAATACTTCGTGTACCGACTCCAGTTCGATCTGGCCGGTCTTCACCGTTCTCTAAAATATTTTTTAAAGCATCGAAGTAGACCTTATCTGGATGTATCATTCAACGTCCACAACTGCTTCTTTTTTCTTGCTCTTTGGTGGATCAACTGCATCCGCCTGCTTGCGTAACGCCTGTGCTTCTTTAAAAAGTGTGTCTGCCCTTGACCGCATATCAGTAGGAGTCATTGTTTTGCTACTAACATTTTCATAATCTTCGCTAGTAACAATAATTTCTTCCTTCTTCTTTTTAGAGGCAGCTAATTCTTTCTTTGTAGCAGATTTACCACTTTCAGTAACTGCTAGGTCGTCAACGGTAACTCCTTTTTGTTCCGCAATCATAATATTAAGTTCATTAAGCGGAATCAATGTTTGCTTATTTGGAGTCATTAGCACAAGAGTAGTAGGGACTTTTTTCAAGTGACCTCCTGCATGTAACCATTGTAGCATTACTCCCCCGTCTGGAAATCTACGTGCTGCTAACACATCAGGCTAATTCATTAGCTTGTTGTCCGGTATCGCTTTCGATTAATGACATTAACGAATCGTGATGTGAATCTGGTAAACCAGAAGTACCAATAACTAAGGCACTCGCCGAGTCACCTGGTATTGTTCTATATGCTACTGCTACTCTAGCAGAGTTATTTTTCATTTTTCCCACATGTTTCATATGATTCTCCTTTTATTATGCTGCTGGTGGTTGTTCTTCAGTTTTTGTCGGTGCAACAGCATTTAAGAACATATTTAACTTGTCAAAAGCTGCCCCAACTGCCGAGGCTTCGGTGGCTCCGAATGCTCCACGTCGAACTGCAACATCAACAATTGATCGAATGTTGACTAGATCTGTAATTGTTAATTCAGGAGGAGTGGGTGCTGTGTCAGCAACTGGCTGACTTTCTATTTGTATATTTTCTTGACTTTCCATTTTAAAATAATTCCTTTTTCTTATGTAAGTGTTGGCATCCTAATGACAACATAGTTAATTCTTTAGAATCCTCTAGTCCAATTTCTGTAATTTCAATAATTTTTCTAGCATGATCTAATCCATAATTCCTACAGATCGAATATCTACTGCTAAGATTGTATTCGATCCAATTTTCTATAGACTTAATATCTAATCTATAATTTATAGAAAGTTTGGAAAAATGCTCTGGGATAAAAGATAGTTTTCTAAATCCCAAAACATTTAACGCATTAACTGTCCCTCTATTTAGCGACATTATGTACCTACTTTATTTATAATAGGCAGTCTGACCGAATGGTGAAACTATGGAATCGTTACCATGCACAATAAACAATGAGTCGCAGTATTCTTCATCACCCCAGCTACCACAAGGATAACCGTCTGTAAACATAATGAATTTTTTGGGCTCAATTCCTTGATTTTTCATAAAATCATAGTTTACATCAAAGTCAGTACCGCCACCGCCTTTGCATTCGTAGCTCATAATCTCATCTGCGGTGTCGCCTGTAAATTGTACATAATTGTATACTTCAGTATCAAAGCACCACAAGTCTAATTTAAAGTCTACATACTCGTCCATGATGCCTTTAACTTCTGACAAGAAGTCTTTTGCCATTTTGTCTGAAATACTACCCGACATGTCAATGGCAATAGAAACGTCAATAGTTTCATCATAGATCATACCTGGCAAAATGGCACCGCTATGTTGTGACTTCCGATTAGGCCGACTAAAGCTAAAATTGCTTTTAAGAATACTTTGAATATTCATACGTAACAGTTGACGCCAGTCCATTTTAGGCTCAGTAAAGTCTTTGATCATACGCTGAACACCTGCTGGAACACGACCTGCCCCGGCACTCTGTGCAGCCGCAACCATTGCTTCTTTAATCTCATCACGTATCTGTTTCTTTTCTTCAGCAGTGAGTTTAGGACGACCTTTGCCTTTACCACTGCCGTCAATTTCTTCACCGTCATTGTCATCGCCGTCATCACCCTCACCATTAAGGTGTTCGTCTAACAATTCACCCAACGAACAGATGTCAATCTTTTCTGCATTTTCGTAAAGGTCGTTGTATATTTCTTCATAGCTTTTTCCACGATATTTGTCATCTTGGAATATTTTTATAAAACTAGGTACAGTACCAATTCTTTCATCTTTGAGAATTTGATTAGTAGCAAAGTCGGCTGCAATATTTGACAACTGGGGATCTCTATCTAATCGACGTCCCATATGATCAAATACATTATGTAGAACTTCGTGTGCAAATCCAAATTCTGCGTCTTTAGGAGTAAGTTTATTTACAAAACCATAGTTAAAATAAAAGTTACGACCGTCTGTAGCCAATGTACTACACCAGTCGCTGGCATCTACCATATTAAGACGTGTAGCAAGATTGCCAAAGAAAGGATGGCGCAATAGCAAACCAACTCGAGCAGTAATTAGTTTATCAAGTATTTTAGCTTTTTCTGCTTGAGAAAATACTTTATTACTTCCCCAGTCTTGGGACTTTTGTTTCTCTGCCTTCATTACTGTCATGATATTTCCTAAATTTGTTAATACTATTATACAGTCAATTTATAAAAAGAGCAAGTAAAAGGACCTCGAAAGGTCCAATTACTATCCTTCCATTGCTTGGATAATGTACTTACCATACTTACTATGGAACTTATCAAAATTGACAAGTTTGGATGCATCAAACGGCAACTGATAGTTAGTGAGCGCCACTTTGGCCCCCATAACAACTAGCTCAGTTGGAAAATTATCCATCATAAATCCAAAGAAATTGTCAGCCATGGAATCCCAATTTTTAACTTTCTTATGATCAGCTTCTTGAAGCTCGTAGCATAAGCTAATAGTTAGTGAATACATAGCGGAAATTTCTTTAATTTCTGATTTCTTAATCTTTCCTGCTAGGATATCTTCAGGCTTGGGCATCTGTTTAGCAACTTTACGGTGCGCCATAAACTTAATAGCAAGACCTTCTCCAACTGCACCTGCAATTAAATTAGTCAACGTATTATCCGGAACATCATCTTCTTCTAATAGCTCACTTACAAACATCCAAGAACGAGGAGTAGCAAATGCTTTACTAGAACTTTTTGGATCAAAGTCGTACAAGTCTTGTTTGGCAAACCCTAAATAACCTACAACCTGTTCGTGAACACGATTGGTAACAGCCCACTGATGCCAATCATCAAAATCGCAACGGAGTTCAATGTGCAAGAAACGATTAGCCAACGGAGCAGGCATACGATAAGTTACACCCTTGTCACCTTCACGGTTACCTGCGGCAACAATGCTAACACCTTTTGGTAATTGATACGTGCCAACGCGGCGATTAAGTACTAATTGGAACGCTGCTGCCTGTGTAGCAGGTGCTGCTGAATTCAACTCATCTAAGAATAGGATAGCAGTAGATTTGGGATCAGTGGGCAATTCTGCCGGAGGTGCCCATGTCATTGTATTGCTATTAGAATTATAGTAGGGGATACCTTTAATATCAGTAGGTTCCCACAAGCTCAATCGAACGTCAATAACTTCACGTTCTTGCTCATTTCCAATTTGTTTAACAATATCGGATTTACCAATACCTGGAGGACCCCATATGAACACAGGGCGTTGTTTTTTAATACACTTACGAAGAGCCGCTTTAGCTTCGTTAGGACCAACAGTGCGATTAGCTGAAATTTTCTCTGCCATAATAAACTTTCTTTAAAAAACTGTAGAAGCTACATGTTTTACAGTACGTTAATTATAGCAAAGATCTTGTCTCTTGTCAAGTACTGTTTAGTTTTTCTGTAAATCTTTCTTGAGCTCTTTGAAATTTTGAAATGTTACCAGAAAACAATATTAATTGGACAGCCATTTTTTCTCCAAATACCCAAATCCGCTTATTATTTAAATAAAATGGACAGTTTATATTTTGGTCAATCCAAATAGCCAACTTGTTAGTAACAAAAATAGGTTCATCAAATCTAATTTCATAGTATTTGATATCTGCTTGTTGAAGACATTCAAACCCTTGCTCAGTAAGTCTAAGTCCACCTTTTTCTTTTTTTCTCGGATTTACCCACCAAATTGGAATAGTTTGTTTAATCCGCTTTTCATCTGCTATAAGCCCTTTGGCTTCTAGTACAATTTTGGTTATTTCATGCTTCGGATTCATTTATGACTTTTTCGCCGGTTGTTAATTTATAAACGGCAAAGTCAGTGCTATTAAAAAGTTTGTTTAATTTTTCTGATAGATTAAATGCATGTCCACTATTTGAAAAACTAACTTTTTTATATTTTGGACCCAGTTGTTGTGCAATCACACTTGTAGTTTTTAAATTAATTGGTTTATCGTTGTAGAACACAGCCCAAATAGCATCAGACTCTAAAACTTGGTCAGTTTTAAAGGATTTTTTGTTAGTAATTTCTAATAAAATTTTAGGTTTTGGCCTTGACATTATATACGTATCTCCGAAAAGTGCGTATATATTTAGCAGGTTTTAAAACTTTCCTCCATCCACCTTTATTTCAATTTTATTAGGAAATTGATTTTCTGACATTATTTGATCTAAATTTCCACTAAGTCTAGTCATTACTAAACTAATACTGTTTTGTAAATCTGTAGCTTCTTTTATAGTTAGATTTACTGATTTTTGATTACTTTTAATAGCAATCCGAGTCTTATCTAAGAAGTCTTCAATAGGTAATGTATTAAGATGTTTCACAATTTATTAAAAGTTGTTAGCATTACTTTCATTGCTGTTTCGGTATTGTACGGCCCATGAAATTGGTAGCGTTCTAATGTAATTAATTTAGGACAAAAACTTTTAACCCAACCTTTACGGAATTTAATTACATAATACCCTGCACAATATTGACTTTTGCTTTTATCACTTTTGGCAAATAACGGCAGTTTCTTTTTAACATTATAAACTGCTCCAAATGGCTTTGAGCTGCATGGAAAATCATAAATTTTATAACTTATGGGTTCTATTTCAAATTTGAGAGTTTTCTTTTCTTCAAAAAGATTAGCACCAAATTTTTGTGTAATTTCTGCAATATCTTTAAAATTAATTTTCTGGCCATGTCTAAAAAAATCGTAACCTTTTTTTATTTTAACCACTGAGCCAATTTTTTGTCCTTGATCTTCAATTATCCATTCTTTATTTGGAACAATTACTTTAGATATAATATTCATATTAGTTTACTTGTGATTGTATTGTATATCTTGCGTTAAGTGGATCTGCATAGCTTTGTATCTGCTCGCTAATTTTTAGCAAGTCAAACTCTGCACAGAATTTTAACAAACGAATTCCCACCTGTGGAATGCTTTTTTCTGCAGTAGTTGCTTTATCAATAGTTTCTTTAATTATGTTTTTAATATTATCTGGCTGTGCTGTAAGATCACAAAGTCTAACATTTCTTTGATAGTCATCTATTACACGATGTTCAACACCTTCGTGATCAGACCAACGCTGAAGCATGAGATTGTTCCAAGAATATCCGCGGCTTTTACGATCTTCAAATGCTTCACGGAGACCAACTTTATTCTTTGTACCTTTCTCACGTACTCCTGGATAAGCACTAAAGATGTTGTCGGATGTATCGCCACGCATACACTTCTCAAAGAGTAACCATTCTGGATCCGGTGCACCTTTTGGCAGATTAGTTTTCTTATCTTTAACACGTTTACCCTTTTCATCAAAGTACCCCTCGTGTGTGGTTGTAATCTGCATTACACCATTATATTGTTTAACATTGGGTGCAATAAGTTGGGCAAAGTCGCCATCTGTTGAAACAACAACATGATTATCATTAGGATGACTTTGTATCCATCCACCAATTAAATCATCTGCTTCTAATTGCGGATGTTGTAATACAGTTGTATTAGTTTTATTTGTAATAAAATCTTTAAACTGATCAAATGTTTCCCAAAATACTCGATCTTCTTCTGCTTCTTTAGGACTCTGAGCTGCTCGAGCCTCAGTACGTTGACGTTTGTAAGGAGCATAAAAATCCTTTCTCCAGCTACGACCTTCGAGGAAGAATACAACATGCTCTCCTTTAAAATCACGCCATGCCTTACGAACACTACCTAATATAGTGGCAAGACTCATACCGATCTTGTCATTAAGATCACCTCGAATAACGTGTCTAGCTCTAAAAAATGTATTCGCTGTATCTACTAAAATGTATGTTTTAGACATTAAGAAACCTCTGCTTTTCCATTACCTAAATTATTTACATTAATATAACCTGCAGTTCTATGATTCATATTAATATCTGATTCGTTTCCTATATTCCTACATAGTTCTCCAAACCATTTATCAACTATGAGTTCTTCTGAGTCGCCTTGATATCCTGCTTCTTTCAATTTTAACACAAAGTATTCGTTCCAGTCAAGTTCAAAAAATCCATTACGAATATTATCTTGATTAACATGAGTATCCAATACCTGTACCCAAGGTTCTTTATTAGCAGTAGCTTGTTCTTTTGGAGTAAGTTTTACAATTTCTTGTTTAATAATTGATTCTGGTTCTTTAATACCAAATATATTTTTAATAAATTTCTTCATGATATCAAGTTCCCCATTCGTTTTTAAAGAGGGGAACTTGAAGTCGATCACTATACCGCCAGCCACGTTTCATTGCCGCTAGTGCTACGTTCTTTGCATTTAAATTGTAAACACTTTCGACACCACCAACAGGCATTAAGTATACATGCCCTTTAAATCCTGCACTACGAAACGCACCAACTGCACATTCTGCATCTGCAATGTCTGCTTCTGTTGCAACAACAAATTTAAGAT
>JGI12421J11937_10000099_pt1 | contig 29104 bp, 44 predicted proteins | sample LakErihyJuly2011_2_FD_11937 | JGI IMG/M metagenome (IMG submission 11937)
ATAGACAGTGCTGCCAGAGTGAATTAATGATGCGTTATAAGCACTTGTGCTGGCATTTAGAATACCCCAATTACCCACCCCAATATTCACAATCATTCTTGGGATTGTAGCCCCCCAGCCAAAATACAAAGCAGCACTTGTTCTGTCCAGAGCCACCACTTCTGAGGCAATGATGTTTGCCTTAATCTTATTTGGTTCAGCTACTGCCCTAGTGACATAGAAGGTGGATGCAATGGATGTGTCATTTACTGTTGCAGCTTGGGTGGGGGCTTGGGGATACCCTGTCAAAGTAGGGCTGGCAGTGTTTGCCTTCAGTGCCAATGCAGTGTCAACTTGTGCAATGCTGTAAACGCTAAGATTGGTGCGCGCTGTAGAAGTGCTGACCAGCTCAGATAGATTATTTGCCTGGCGCAGATAACGGCCATCAGCACTAGACTCAGTTAAGGCTGGCTCTAAAGGTGACAAGCTTAGTGCGCCTTCATCAATCACTGCGGATTTTAAAGTGCAGGGAATTTGCAGCACTGTCAGGGTATCAGTGCCATCAGCAATTTCCACTTCCAGGGTGGTCTGTATGCTTTCAGCACCATCAAGGTAGCTGATGGCATTGGCCGTATTCATATCCAAATTACCTTCAAAGCCAGCAAAGGAAAGCAGGCCAGAGCTGCCACCTGTCAGACCAGACGCGCCAGGCTGCACCCTTACAGTGATATCATAGGCATAAGCCCCCACCTGTTGCACAGTAACAAGATCCAGCAGGGCATCTTTGCTCAGTGCGTTTTGCACTTCCAGGGCAGTGCTGCCTACAGCCAGGGAAATTGTGCTTACATCTGTGCCTGTGTTTGCATCAAAGGCCAGGGTGAATGTGCCACCCTTAGGATCAGGGCTGATGCTTGCGCGGAAAGTGGCGCGCGATCCATCCCAGGCAGACAGGGTAGCTGTGGTAATGGTGCTGGCTGTAGTGGCTGAGAAGCTAAGTGCCAAAGCAGCCACATTCTTTTGAAGATGCACCAGCACGATCTCAGGCTGGCTTCCATCACCTTCCTGTAAGACAGAAATGCCAACAGTGCTAAGAGGGATGAGCGCACTGCCATTACCTGTGAAAGCAGCCCTGCTTCCATTGCTCACAAATTTGATAGAATAATTGTCACCAATCTTGCTAACAGTAACCCCACCAGCTGTAGAGATAGAGGAAAGCAAATTGAGCTTTGTCTCCATAAAAGCTGCTGTCACATTGTGATCAAAGGCAAAGCTGGTATCACCCCCAAAGGTCAGGGTGAAATGGCCAGCTGTGGGGCTTTCATCAATAGCACCAATGGCCACCTTAATCCCTGGAGATCCAAGGCCAGCCACTTCCTGGCGGGGGTATGTGCCCAAGCCTGTCTGCTCAATAAAGTAAATGCGCAGCTTGGCCAGATCACCTAGATAAAAGACAGGATTGCTGATGGGGCTGGTGCTGCTGTAAGTGGCATAGGCCAGCCCAGCAGACACATCAATGAACAGGCTTTGGGTGGTAGGTAATGGCATTGGCTTCTAAAATTGCTGATAGGTCAATCAGTGGCATCTGGGGAAACAGACCTTAAGACCAGCCCACCAAATTGCACCCAGGTATCCAGGCCACCATTAATTTGATGAGTGACCACATTGGTGGGCAGAGTAGTGCCAGCCATCAAAGCTTCATAAGATGATTGAAGGGCTACCACCACAATGGGGATTTCACTGACTGTTGCAGCATTGACCTGGTAGCTGTAGCCAAAAGGCGCGCCTGGATCTGCCACCCATTGGGCTGTGCTGGTCAGCACTTCAAAGAAGCCTGTATATGTGCGGCCAATAAACCAGGGGTGATCTAGGAGCAGCATCTGATTTAGTGGCCACTCTGTCTGGTAAACCACATATCCTGAAGGGGGTGTGGTGGGCACTGATCCAGGGATGCCTGGATTGCCTGAGGTATAGCCATTGATGCCATCATTGGGGGTGACATACCTAACACCTGGGGCATATTGTGGCTCATAGGCATAAAAGACCTGGCTGCAATTGCACCCCAGATACATCTCACCATTGGGCAAAGGGATGGGTGCAAACATCAAAGCAGCTGGAGTAGCTGCCAATGAGCTGCTTGCCCCCTGCACTGTGTAGCCATCACTGAAATAATTAGATGTGCTGCTGTAGGCATCAGCATCATAGCTGACCACAGGGGATTGGATGGCTGTGTGCAGTGGCCTTAATACCAGGCGCATCCCATTGGTGGTGCTGGCTGGCTCATATAGCGACCAGGTGCGGAAGCTTGCCCCATCCACTTCCACAGCTGGGCTGGCTGTGCCCCCTGTGTGCCTGTCATTCTTCTGATACACCAGGCCATTAAGCTGCACGATTGATGCGCTGGTGGCTGCTGGTGTGCCCCATACAGGTGGGGTTTCAGTCAGCCTGGCATAATACCCATTTGGATAATAATCAGACATTGAACCAATACCAATATGCCCCTGATGGGGATGTGGCTACCCTGGCAGTGATCAAGCTGGCGCGCACCAGCTGGCTGATCTGCAGGCTGTTGCCTGTCTTTGTCACTGAGGCAAGGGCAAGATGCCCCAGGCTGGCTGTGTCAGCTGGCAAGGTGGCAGCAAATAATATTTCAACAGTGGCTGGAAAGGGTGTGCCACTTGCCCTGGTAGCTTTCAGATAGATATACCCTGTGGCACTTACTGCCAGCTGTGGGATGGTAGCTGCATCAATGAAATTGCCACCAATCTTTGGGATCACTTTGTTTACCGATCCAGGCTGCACAGACACAGCAGGGGCTGTGGCACTGATTGCATTGGTGTAAACTTCAAGGGCAGCGCGCTTCCTGCCTGGGGTGTCCACACTTAGGCTGTAGCCCTTGCTATCACTTGTGAAGGTGTAGCCCACACCTGGCTGCAGCTTGCTCATTAATTGTGTGTTTCGTAGATGAAGCTGTGCCAACCACCTGTGGCCACCCTGAAGGTAAAACGCACTTTATACACATTGGCATACAGCTCATAATTGCAGGATGTAAGCAGGCCATATCTGATGTGATAAGCACTGATGGGCTTAAGCACAGGGGGTATGATCATATCAGCTGCACCAGGGATTGTGTTGAATGTCTTGCCCACCATCTTCTGATTATTCAGCAGGATCTCCTTACTGTTTGTATAGTAAGTGCCTGAAAATTGTAGGTCTGGTGCAAGGTAGCTTTTCACTCCCACCAGGGCATTGGACAGCGCAGCTGCATTGGTAAGAGGGAAAGCCCTATCAGCAATATCCCAGCCTAGATCCTTAAGTGGTTTGCCTGATGTGCCAGCCTTGCCTGTGGCAAAGTTAGGATGCACTTCAATGGGCTGAGTGCTTAGGGCTGTATCACCAGACACCATCACCCTGGTCATCTGGCCTGCAGCCAGGCCAACATAATCAGCTGAGATCGTGGCCAGCTCATTGTCATTGATTGAATAGGTGGCCTTATGGCAAAGCAGACGGCCATCCTTTGGGTGGGCTTCATTCTCCTTGGGCTTCTTTGACTCAGCAGAAGCAGCATCACAGATGAAGGTCAGCCTGGATGTGAGCAGGCCAAAGCCATCATTCTCAATTGTCCAGCCAGGCTGGAGCTGTGGGGTGGTGAGCTTATCACCCTGATATTTTTTGGCCATAGGTTATACAGTGAACATAGATTGATTGGGATCTTTAGTGAAATCCACACCCTGCATTTTGCCTGATGCGATTTCTTCGCGCAGCTCCACCACTGCCTTGAGAATTTCTTTCTCTGTTTCAGCAATGCTTTTAAGGTATTCAGGAGCAGGATCAGATGGGATGAATTCACCTGCCATAGCACCCCCGATTTCTCGCAGGCTGGACACAGTAAGCTTGGCATTTTTGGCAGCTTCCTTGGCCTTCTCATCCTTGACCTTCTGGGCTTCATCAAGCTCCTGGGCTGTGCGCTTGGCATCATTCTTTGCAGCTGCTTCCTTTTCCTTTTCCAGATCGGCCACACCTTTGGCCTGATCAGCCAATGCTGCAGCCACTGCTTCATCATTCATCCTAGCCATTTCCAATTCTGTAAGGGCTGCAGCTGAGCCAGCACCAGCTTCAGATCTAGCAAGGGCTGCAGCTTCCCTGCGCTTCTTAAGGATGGCCAGCACTTCTTCTTGTGCCTTAAGGTCTTTTGCTGCAGATGCAGGGCTAAGCACAATGCCACCAGCTGTAGTGCCTTCAGCTGCCCTTTCACCAGCCCTGGCCAGCACCCCTGCCACTTCAGGATCACTGCTTTCAAGGAATATTCTTGTGGCTTCTGTCGCAGCAATTGCAGCCTGCTCCCTATTCTTTGCCTGCTGCTCCCTGCGCTTCTTTTCCTCAATCAAAGCAATCTGATCCTGGCTGATGCCTGGATCTTCACCATACCCATTGGCAATCTGCTGTGCCTTGAGCAGCACAGGGATAAGGTCTGCAGCACTCTTGCCCAGCATTGTGGTGGCCAAGGCCATCCTGTCTGTGTTGGAAGATGCACCACCCATAGCAATGCCCATTGCTTCAATGACCTGGATGGGCTTAAGCATACCAGCTGCAATCTGCTCAGCTGAGAAGCCTAGGGCAGTCAGCATCTTTTCCTGCGCGCTGCCACTGATGGTGGCCTGATCAATGATGTCAGTGACCTCAGTGAATAGCTTGGCCACCTTATTGACTCCAATACCACTTGCCTCAGCTGCCTTGCTAAGCCTAAGGAATTCATCAGTGGCCACACCAATATCTGCAGCCTTATCTGAAATCCCTGTGTAAGCTTCAATAGACTCAGCCACCTTCTTCTTCTGGGCTTCAATGGCTTCACCAATCATTGAAATCCCTGTATGCACTAGGGTAAGTGGCGCAGCAAAAGACAAGAAGCCTTTGGCCAGGTCTGTGCCTAGGTTTTTAATCTTCTTCTGCACTGTCTCCACAGCCCTGGATGCCTGATCCCTGGCTGAAATTGTGAAAGATAGGTCGTTACTCATTGTGCTTCTTGGCTTCTAATTCTGCCAGATGGTCAATCAATTCTTCATCATCTGTGGTCAATATATCCAGCTTAGCCCCCTGCTGGATATTGAAGGCAGTGGCCAGCCATAGGGCTTTTGCCTCAGGCATATTGAGCGCATCACTGTAGCTCATCCCATTTCTGACCAGGGTGGCCAGGATGCTAAGCTGCCAGGGGATTGAGCTTTCCCCGCTGCTGGCTTTCTTTTCATAAAACTTGGGATAAGATCCCTGCTGGTTTATGTGCTTAACGAAAGCCAGGGATGCCTCAGCCATCCTGGGCTTGGATAGGGTAAGCACTAAAGCCTTCCATTTGTCGGCCAGGGTAAAGCCATCAATGCTTTCATCTGCACAGATCTTGATGGCCAGCAGCAGATCTGTGGGAGTCAGCTCCTTATCCTGCGCAACATAGGGGCTGGCTATTCCCTCCAAGAAGATCCTGTGCTTTAGGCAGAAGGGCTTAAGCTTCTTGCCCAGGATGGATGTGCCTGATGGGGTAAGGAAGGCACTGAAAAATCTAAGGTCTGCCATTACAGCAGACCTTAAGAAGCCCAGCCTGGAAGGTCAATCTGCCTTAAACAGATGTGATCTTTTCGTATTGAGCAGCTGTGACACTGATGCGCATAAAGCCTTTGGCTTCCCCGCGCTCCTCAATCTGGGTGATGTGCCCAGCAAACGCATAACCATTACCTGTGAAGGCAAGCACTGTGCCAATTGCAACAGCATAGCTTGCAGGCACAAGACCTTCCACAGTCAGATTTCTGCGCTCATCAGAGTAACGCACAGTAATCACTTCACCCAGGGCATTGGTCACTTCATCAGCATTACCATAGCTAACGCTAGTGGTATAGCTTTGAACAGTTAAGCCTGTCACAGTGCCAGCTGTGCCATAAATGTGGGCTGTGCCCTGTGTCTTAATTGCCATTGGTATAGTGGTTTAATAATGCACCAAAGGTCAAACACCCATCAGGTGTTGCTCAAGCAGATCAGCACATCAAAGGCCAGGGTGGTCATAAAGGCGCGCTCACCCCTTCCTTCATCCAGGCTGGTCTGCGTTACATCATAGCAAGTGGCATCATTGATGGTGACAAATCTGGCCTTGATGGTGGCCAGGTCATTCATCAGCCCCATCACATCCTGGGAAGCTTCCCTGTGGGTGGCAATGGTGTCATCATCAATGCTATTGAAGATGCCAATATTGACCTTGCACACATAATTGCCCAAGCCCTGGGAGATCTCACCAGGGTAAGCTGCACTCTCACAGCTCACAATAATGCTGGGCAGCTCAAGCTCAGTGGCTGCTTGGCCTTTAAAGATTGTATAACCAGCCAGGGCAGCTTCTGCATCAAGCACAGCAGCCAGGGCATCTTCAGTAATATTCAGTGGGGATTTGGATGGCATAAAGTGTTAAGTAGGTGATCTGCCTGTATTAGCTTTCTCAATAGCAATCCGCATAAAATGACGCATCCTAGCAGACATTTTTCCAGCGCGCACACCAATCACAAAACGCCTAGTGCCTGCCAGGTAGCCCACCCCAAAGATATTTCCCAGATCATTGCGCACTACTAGATGCACATCATTTGCAGCACCATTAAAGATATTAAGCCCCGCAGATCCGTGGCCTGCAGGGTGACGCGAAACCCAGGTAGGCATCTTACGCAGGCCAAATTTCTTTTCCACCCCATTAATCTTAGGTGTGCCAATCTTATTAATGGCAGAAATCCAGCCTGCCTTCATAAAGCCTACCCTAAGCTGTCTGGTCTTAATGTATCTTTCAATAATCTGGATAGAAGCAAAGTGGGGCTGCTCACCCTTCACCTGGCCTGTGATTGGATCTCGGCCACCATTCTTTCTGATGCGTCCTTTATACATCTTTCTGATGCGATCGTGGCGCGCCTTCAATGCACTGTCATTTTCAATGATGCCAATGCGTCTGCCACCAAATCTGCCAAATAGATTTTGGGCGCGTTTAAAGGCGCGCTCAGGGTTTGTATCTTGCCAAATCTTGCTTGCCAGCCCCTGTGTCTTTGGTGGCTTGCCCATCCTCCACTTGGTAAATTTTGCCAAGCTATTCTTCTTTGATCCCATAGCTGAAGCCAGGGTTTTGCTATCCTCACCCACCACAGTCAGCACATCATTTGCAACAGCCCAATCACCCCAATGCTGTGCAATCTTCTTATCACCCTTGCCACCAAGCTTGCCATTTAGTGGTGGGCTGAAATCAATGGCAGCGCGACAGGTCAAAGCCCCTTCCTCTTTTACCAGGTCAATGCTCATCTGCTTTGTGTAAGCCCCAAAATCAGCATACACTTTTGTTAGCTGCGCGTGTAGATTTCGATTAACTGTAATTACTATATCAGACATAGCTTATCTGGTGTTTTCATCCACCACTGTCAGCTGCACCCAGGCAGATCCAGGCTTCCTGAAAGGCTTGCTGGTGATCCTGAAGATGCGGCCAGCCCAAGTGAGCTTCTTGCCAAAGGCCATATCAGCTGAAGCAGCCAGGGCTGCAGCTGTGGCTGGGATCTTCACTGTGGTGCTGATCTGATCCATCAGGCCACCAGCATCCAGGGTAGGGTTTAGGGTGGCATCAGATACCATAGCTGGGAAAGTGTTAGCCCCAATGGTCACTGTCTGCCCAGCTTCAGCTGTTAGGGCTATGGCATCAGCCAACATCATTGAGATTAATGCTGCGTTCATATCAATGCACCAAAGGTCTATCAGCTTTGCTGCCATACAGGGCTGGCGCGCTGTGCCCCCTGGCTTGCCCCAGGAAGCCTTTGCCCTGGCTACCCCTGCCCAGGATACCCACCAAAGCAGAAAGCCCCCGCCAGGGTTAATCTGGCGGGGGCTGGGTGCTTAGCTGTTGGCCTGCTGGGTGCGCGGGTGTCTGGTGTTATCCAGGTGGAAGTGGACAATCCACTGCTGGCCATTGGTGTTACCCTTTGACCAGGTGTCTGCCCTGCCGCCGCAGCTCCATTTGTAGTTTTGGCCTTCCCCAATCCAGGTGGCCACTGCCTCAGCCTTCTCCTTGGCCGTAGCCAGGGGGCAGCTTGAGAAGGTAGCCCAAGCCCAATTGCACCCACCCCTGACATTATCAGGGATGAAAGGACAGGCTGGGCTGGCTGGTTTCGGGGAAGCCTTTGCAGGCTTGGTGGTGATCTTGCGTTTTATCATTGTGTGTTTTGTTTTTTATCCCTGGCAGGCTTGCGCCTGGCCAGAAAGTTAATCACCACCATCAGCTGTCAAAGATCAGAGTGATATGCTTTCTATCACTTCAATCATCATAGCACATCATTTGCTTTTGTCAACACATCATTTCTACAGCTCCAGGCAGTGGACACAAAAAAACCCCACCATTTCTGGTGAGGCTTGATGATCATCTAAGTGCCTAAGCTTAGGCTGTCTTTACTCGCTTGCCAGCTGTGGCGCGCGCGGTCTTGACACCAAAACGCATTGTGGCCGTGAAGCGCAGCACACCATCTGTATCCTGTGCGCGCAAGACCTGGACAGACAGACCAGAAGGATCAGTGGCCGTGGACACATCACCAGGGAACATACCAGCATAAGGCAGACCCATACCAATTGCGAGTGCGTCAGCTCCGCAGGCAAACGCTGCGAGATTTTCCGAATTGGTAGGAAGATCAGTGAATTCAAAGACCTGGAAGCCAGCGATCGTGCCGATCAGACCAGACGAAATCAGGGAGGATTGACCAGCCTGATTGAAAGGAGCTGTCAGGGTAGCATCCTTACGGAGCGCGCCAGCATAAGCACCATTGACCAGGAGACAGCGAGGATCACCAGCCTTGGCATCATTGAGATCTGTATTGAGGTCAACCACCTGGGCATAATTGAAATTGGCTGCAGTGATAACTTCATTGGCCGAGAAGTTAGCATTGACCAGCTCAGCACCGATCAATGCGTGGAGCTTCTTGGAAAGCTGATTGATGGCTTCAGGCACAAAGGCATTGGCCAGGTATTGCTCACCATATTCACCCACTTCATCAGGAGTGAATTCCTTGGTGCTGTGGTAATGCTTAAGAAGCACTGTGACACCTGTCAGATCTGCATTGTCACCTTCTTTGTAACCACCATTTGCCTTAGAGAATTCCTTGGCAACGCCACCCGAAACCAGATTGACCTGGATTGATTTGCCTACGGCATTGGTGGTGAGGTTTGTGGAGAAAGCGGAGAGAACGCCCAAGCGACCCTTAAGGCCAGCCAGGACGATTTCGGAGAGAACAGCAGGAGCTGCTGTGAATGTGTTAGCCATTTGATTTAGTTATTTAGGTATTAGAGTTAGGGAAAAAATTAGAAGCCAGGAGCAATGATGCTCTTGTGCTTTTGGAAGAAGGCTTGGCGCTCAGCACCAGGCTTCATTGCCATAAAGGATGCAAAGATTTGCTTGGCATCCTGGGCTTCAGCCAGCGCGTCAGCAGCTGGGGAATTGGCCACAGGCTTAACACCCAGGGAAGCTACCACCTTGGCAGCTTCCTTGCTGGCTGTGATCTGATTGGCCTGGGCTTCAGCAAGCTGCTTGGCCAGGGTATCCTTCTCACCTGTAAGGGTAGCAATGATGCTTTCCGCATCAGCCAGCTTCTTCTGGGCTTCAGTGGCTTCAAGCTTGATAGCTTCAGTGCTGGCCATCTTCTCAGCTGCTAAGGCTTCAAAAGCCTTCTTCAGCTCAGAGTGTTCAGCCTGGGCAGTGCCAAGGGTGGCATTGAGCTGTGTCACCATTTCTTCAGGGGTGGATGATGTAATTTCTGTAGCCATCTTATTAATGCACCAATGGTCAAATGCCTTGGCCTGGGTATCCATTTTAGCAATTTGCTTTTCTGCCCAATCAGCTGCATCCATCACATCACCTGAAACAGATCCACCCCAGATCAGCCAGGCCACTGCACCAGCTCCAGGGAAGGCATCATTGCCTGGCTTATTCTTAGGTGCATCCAGATCAGGCTTATGCCTAGCAAACCAGGCAGGCATCCTGCGCAGCTTGCTTTCTGTGGTAAAGCCCTGGGCAAGCTCCCTGGCTTCATCCAGGGTTTTATCAGTGAGGCCATCCCCGCCCAATCCTTCCCTGTTATAATCCAATCCGCGCTGGGCATTGGCCTTAAGGAAAGCTGGCACATCAATTGGCATATCACTTCTTAAAAGCTTTGGCCTGGATGCCCTGGCTGGCTGTGCCTTCCAGCTGGCCAAGCAGGATCTTCAAGCTGTCGGCCAGACCTGTCACCAAGCCTTTAGCTGCAGCTTCTTTGCCAGACATTGTGCCACCATTTAGATCAGCATCAGCTACCATTGTGCGCTTCATCTTCACAGAAGCCTTGAAGCTGTTGGCAGCATCCATAACGGATTTCTGCAGATAGGCATCCTGAGCTTCAGTGATTGGCAGGCCAGGGACACCAATGCCCTTAAGCTCATCAGATCGATAGATGCGGACATTGATGCCCATTGCCTTGGCCTGCTCAGATACATCTGTCACCACAGCATATACACCCACACTCCCTACAGAAGCTGAGCTGGATGCCAGCACTCTGGTGCTTGCACTTCCGATCCAATAGGCAGCAGAATTCATTGAGCCAGATGTGTAAGCAATTGTTTCTTTACCAAGCCCCCTGATCTTATTGGCCAATTCCTCCACCCCATCAATCGTGCCACCATCTGAATTGATATTGAACAGGATGCGCTTGGCATCTGATGCCATACCCTGATCAATATAATCATCCACTGTTTCCACATCAGTAGCCCCAATGCCTTCAAGTGGGCTAAGCCCCTTACCAATCATACCCTGGATAGGGATGATAAATGTGCTGCCTACCTGGTAAGGCTTAGGAGCTTCACCAAAAAATTGGGATAGGAGATCAGTAAAGCCCTGCTTCTGGACAATGGCCAGATGCTGCTGTGCCACCTGGTAATCTACCAGGAAGGGGCGTTGACCATTGATAGCTTTGATAAGTGAGCGCATAGGGTTTAAAGTTAAGCAGGCTGATCAGACCCTGGCAGTGTTCCATTGGCCTGAGCGATTTGGAATTCAGTGGCAGTAGGTTTGCCCTGGGTATCTTGCAGCCAATTGAAGCCTGGCTTGTATAGCATCCAAAGTGGCAAGCCTTCTGAGTCAGCCAGCTCCTTAATGAATTTAAAATCTTTGGCGCGCTTGACCATCTCAGTGCGCAGATCCAATCCGCGCTGGGCATAAAGCTCAGACATAGAAAGCAGCCCCAGCTCCACATCAGCACGATCCTGGGCAGCATCACGGCCAGCATCAATGGTAAGTCGTTTAGGTGTAGTGCAGCTGACCTTCCACCAATCGGGGCTGTCAGGCAGCTCACCATTGGCAATTTTTGTGCCAATAACATACCTATAAATTGGGATGATAAATCTCTCAATCAGGATGGTCTGCCAGCGGGAAAATACTCTGTCACTTTTGGCAGCAATTAATCTCAGTGCTGCGCCCCCTGCTTCAGAAGGGTTAATGAATTCATAGGGGATAGATCCCCTGCTGATATCAGATTGAATGGCCTTAAGGAAAGAAACGAAATTTCCATTTGGCCGTTTGCTTTCTAAGCTGCCCAGGCTTTCACCTGGCTCAAGCACAGCCAGCTTGCCCCCTAGCTTTCTTGCCAGGGTTTCACCATTGCTGCCACTTGTGCCCATCTCATCTTTCAGCTGGCCTGCGACAAAACCACCTTGCTTGTGCAACACCCTTGTAAAATCGGAGTCATTGCGGACAGCGAGCATTTCCAACTTCAAGAGCTCATCCTCAGATTGTATATCCGACCAGCTATGTTGAAGCAGGGGAAGCCCGCGCGCGCCAGATGAATAATCCTGTTCACAGATATGCATCACAGAATTGGCAGGGATCTCCCTGCTGACCTTATTGGGCTGCAGAAAATTGTAAGATACAATTCTGCCAACACTGTCAAAGCGCACACCATCAATCATACCTTCAGGCACAGGCACTCCCTCAGGGTTGCCTACCTTATGACCTTCCACTAGCTGGATCTTAGGATTGCCAAGCTCATCTGTGGTCAGGATGCCAAAGCTGTCACCATCTCGCAGCGCGCCCCTAAGGGGCAATCGTTGCAGATCTACCCAGGAAAATCTGCCAGACAGATCCAGCTGCTTAGCTGCTTCAGCAAAAGCTTCTTCATAAATCGCAGCCTTATCCCCATCTGCACTGTGGCATTGGATGGTGATGCCATCTGCCCCACACACATAAGTAACATAATCACCCAGGATCTGGCGCACCAGGCCACAATTGCGCTCACCATACCTCAGGCGTTTAATCATCTCCAGCCTATCATTGGCTGTGTAATCCACTGAGAAATCTACAGCTGTGCCATAGATTGCAGCACGATTGGTGCTGGCCTGGATGCTAGTGAATTGAGCTGAGCCAGCCAGGTGCTTAGGTTTAGCACCATCACCCTGGATGGTAGGCTGTGTGGTTTTGCGTTTAGCCATAAATTAATCTTCCAGATTTTGCCAATTGGATTTGATGACAGTGGTGCGCTCACCATAGGTTACACTGTCTGCAGCTGATAAGGCAAAGCAGGCTTCATTGAAGCGATCCTTGGCAGGCATTGTGATGGCCTTGCTCACAGATGTGCCACTGTCACTGTAGCTTGTGGTGATTACCCCTGTGGTTAATTCCACCAGGGCAGCATCCCTGATTGCCACAAGAGTGAGAACAGGAAGCCCAATGAAAATCCCTGAAGAAGCCATTTGAAATTGCACCAAAGGTCAATGGGGGTGCTTGCTGGCCTGCCCCACATTACAATGATCCCACCCGATTGCTTTGCACAGACCAGCAAGCACTTGCCTTATCCTTCCCCATCAGTGGCCTGTGTCAATCCACCTTCAGGCTGCGCGCCTGGCCTTTCTTCTTCAGACACATCCCTGCCAATGATGCCCCAGCGCACAGCCAGGATGACACCCATACAGGCACAATCCCAGGCGTGGTTTCCTGCTGTCTTTCCAGCTGGCATAATCCAATGGGCTTTGCCTGATCTGCTATCCTTCACCCTCACTTCACTTGTGAGCTGAGCCACATAATCATCAGGCACATTTCTTGCATAGGTATGCAGCCTGCGTTTCTGCAATCCAGCCAGGAGATCCTTGGTGGCCAGATTGCTCCACACAATCATTTCACATCTGCGCGCCTGGCCTGGCACAAAGATCAGCTGCTTGTCAGAATAAAATCTTTTAGTGGTTTTAGTGCCCATATCCTGCACAGTGAAATCAGCCTGGCCACTTCCTCTCAGTGCCTTCCATCCCCTGGCTGCACATTGGGCATAGACCTCTTGCGTCTGATCTCCTGAGTCAACACCAGCTAAGGCTTTGTTTACCGAGTGGAGTTTAGCCAGATCGTCCAGCTGTTGCCAGGTGTCCACCTTGCCAAACCAGCGCAGCCTGCTGTGGCCTGTCTTGCTCCAGCTCCTTACCTCAGCCCAGAAGTGCCCCCGCTGCACATCTATGGAAAGGGTGCGGAATGGCACTGAGCCATCAGGGATATTGCTGCTGTGGATATCCACCACCCTGGCTTCACCTGTGATCTTAGCTTCCATATCCCAATCATCACCCAGGGAATAATCCCCAGCCTTTGCCTGGCTTGTGATCTCGCCCCCCCCATTTTCTGACCAGCAAAGTGCCAATCTCTTTTGCTTCCACACCCTGCGCCCAGACTCATCACCATACAGGTCTGCACTCTCTTTGGCCTTCAGCATCCTCACAGCTTCCTTGCCCCAGGATGAATTGATCAGGCAATTCCAATGCAGGCCAACATTACCCCAGCTGCTGCCTGTGCTGGTGGCCTTGAAGCTTGCACCCCTTTCAGGGTTATTGGCTTCAGCCCTTACCCCTGGGGTATCCTTCAGCCTGACCTGGCAGTGCGCGCACTCATAAGTAGTGCCCACTTCCACCAGCTTGGTATCCCACATACCACCCACCTTAGCTTCTTCAGGGAAGCGAATAAACTCCCACAGCCAGGGCTGAAGCTTGCTGCAGCTGGGGCAGGCAAAGTGCCACACCCTTTGATCAGTGCTGTCATACAAGCTGTGAAATTCATCACCCTTATTTCCAGCCTGGCCAAAGGCCAGCACCCTACCCATCCAGCTGAAAGCCTGGGTGCGCGCGGAAGCTTCCAGGATGTGCCCCCTAGGATACATCCAGGCTTCATCCATAATCACTGTGCGCAGGGATAGGCGTTGCAGATTTCCCTCATTCCAAGCACCCCTGCAATACAGGGTAACACCATTGGTGAAATCGGCCACTGTGCTTTTGTCATTATCCCCATCAGACAAGAGTGCCTTGGCTGGTGGGCATTGATTAATCAGTGGGCGCACATACCTGATGAAGAAATCTTTGGCTTCAGGATCTGTGGGCTGCAGCATCATAAAAGGTGCGGGGGCATTTACGATCTGCCACAGGGCATACAATCTTTGCAGCAGGGATTTGCCTGACTGCGTTGCAGCTATCACCACACCCAGCTTTGTTTCTGGATCAGTGAGGATACGCAGTGCCTCAGCCAGCCAGGGTGTGCGCTTCAAGCTGAGCTTTCCCCTTATCATTGAGTCAGGCACATCATTCACATTATCTTCCACCCACTGCACTACATCACCTGTGAAGCTTGGCCTGATGGTATCCTGTGCTGTGGCCAGCAGCCTGGCTTCCTGGCTGGTCATAGGGTTTCCTTGGCCAGATCACTGCGCACTTCAATTGCCCACTTGGTAAGGGATTTGATGGCCGTTTCTGGTCTGTCTGGATTGCATCCCTCAGCACATTCAAGGGGAAGCTTGTCTAGCTTCTGCACTACCTTGGCCGTCCACTTGGCAATGAAGGCTTGGGCTTCACTCAGCTTGATCAGCTCCCTGGCTTCCACTGCCCTGGCCTTCTCCTTATCCTGGAGAAACACCAGCCCCTTCAAGCTGCCATTGTATGCTGTCTGCAGCTTGGCCTGGGCAGGATCATTTCCAGATATTGCTGCCATCAGTGCATCACGCGCCAGGTCAATGATGAGGATGTGCTGAGCCAGGGCATAATCAAGTGAGCCATTGGCCAGGGCTGTCACTGCCTGCAGCTGAACAGGGCTGAGCTGAGCAGCAGCTGGCTTGGGTGGTGGGGCTGGTAGCTTACGCAGCCTGCCTGCCTTGCGCGCCTTCAGCCAATCCCTGGCCAACACTAGATCCTTGGGCATACCTTCCTGGCACAGCTTGCTGACATAGCCAATTGATAGATCAAGCTGCTTGGCCAATTCTCTTTGTGTCATAATAATGATTGTAAATGATTGGCTGTTTTAGCCCTGGTGCGTTTCCTGACCGCCTTTTGATGAAAACCCGTGTTTTTTGGCGGTGGTGGATGCCCCACGCCTCACAGGGGGGGGATTAATAGATTTCTTATGCACCCCTTTGGTCATATAAGCATCAGAAAAATCATTTAGATTATTATCATCAGCTGCAGCTTGGGATTGTCTCATCCTGGAAAGCAATCCTGGTGCGATCTGGCCTGCGTGGGCTGCAAGCTTCAGCACCCTTACTGAAATGGCCTGCTTGGTAAGGCCAAGCCTTCTTGCGAGATCGTTTTGAGTAGGGGCATCACTTGTCTGCAGGATTATCTTCACCATATCGAAATGAGTCTGCACATTTTTATCTGATGATGCGCCCATCATTGCCAGCACATCACTGATGATCTCACCCACGCGCTCCCTAGTCACCCACCCATCAAACTCAGCTGGCTCATCTTTGTGCCTGGGATCTGCTGATGCAAATTTTGTATCATTGTCATAGACCAGGAAGCTGTGCCTGGGCATTGGCATCTCTCGATATGGGATGATCGGGGGCATCTGGCTTCTTAGCTCCTTCTGCTGATCCAGGGGCAGGCCATCAAACCAGGCATCAAAGACAGCTTCTTCTGGCCTGCCATCTCTCAGCTGCTGTAATTGCTGCTGCACTCTCCTCTTTTGGGGATTGGAAGCCATAGGATAAGCAGATTTTTTGTTTATATTGGTGTTATTAGGTCAGAAATTAGCCCTTAGCCACTACAATCCAGGCATTTCTGCTCGCATCATAGGACAGCAGGCCATAGCGCACAGCCTGAGTGCGCAGCCTTTTAAGCCTGGGTGGATCTGGCATCAGCCCTTCAGCTAGGAGTGCCTCACTCATCAGCTGCTTGCTTTGGGATGCCTGGAAGGTCTTAGGAAGCCTTTGGACAACTTGGCTGACCACTTTAGCCTTTCTTACCTTCAAAGCCTTCCTGGAGGCAATGAGGGCATCCAGATTGGCCTTCATCAGCTCAGGTCTATCCTTCCACAGCCTTTTCCAATGCTGCAGCTGTGCCAGGGCTTTCATTTTAGGCTTATTCATCCAATGAGGGGGCAGGGGTGGAATAAAGGCAGCATCCCCTGGGGGCAAGCGCAGCGATTAAGCCCCAAAGGGGTAATGCCTTTATATTACCCTTTAGGGTAATAGGTCTGTGCCAGGCACTGCCCAGGGTGCTTAGGCCAGGGCAGAAAGGTGTAGGCAGATTATACATCATTATCTTGCGGGGGTGGCGCGTTGTTTATCTCCCACTTGATCTGTCCCCTGATCTTACTGTGACGCACTCGCAGGCTTTCAGTGAAGAAGCCCTGGTGATCTCTCATCCCTGCCCTGCTGCCTCTCTTGCCTAGCTTGAAGATGAAGTGGGGCAGCTCATCATCCTCCCTGCGTAAGATGGCTGTGGCTCTAAACCAATTGGCAAGCTCACTACTCCCACTGAAATCATAGGTGCTGCTGGTCTTGCCTTCAGATTTCTTTGGTGGCTTGTTTTGGTGGTGGATGGCTATGAGCGCGCAGCCTGTGCGCATCAAGCAGGGCTGAAGGATGTGGCGCAGGAAGTGGCTGCAATATTCTTGCTTAGATACATCCCCTGCTGCGAACCCCAGGAGAGGATCAATGATCAGCAGATCAGCCCTGTGCTTCTTCACCAGATCCTCAATGAGCAGGCCAAAGGCATCACCTGTCTTAATGGCTTCCCTGTATATGCTGACATTCTCGGCCAGGGTTTCCAGGTCAGGTCTGCTGAGTGACATTGAGGCAGTAACATCCTGCCACTGTTCAGCCAGGTCAGCCAAATCATTTTCTGACTGCAGCAGCACAATCCTTAGTGGGCGCACAGGCTTGATGTGCCACAGGTCACGGCCAAGTGCCCAGCTGACAATCATCTGTGTGGCCAGGGTGGATTTGCCACAGCCAGCCTGGGCACTGAATAGTAAGCTGCCACCTTTGCAGATCCATCTATTGCCCAGGAGATTGTTAGGATCATTGTGCCTATCGATATTATACAGATCAGCCAGGGGCATCTGCACTGTGGTGCTATCCTGGCTGCTGGTGGTGCTGATATCCTTGGCCTGAGCCATCAGGCTTTGCATCAGCTCATCTGGTTTGAAAGCTCCTGACTGTGCCTTGGCACTGATATCCCTGGCCAGATTGATGAGCTGGCGCGCCTGGTGCTTCTCCTGCAGGATGATGATGGCCTGCCTAAGATTGGCTGAGGGGGCAAAGATGGAGCTGGTCAGCTCATTGATGTAATGCAGGCCACCAGCTTGATCCAGGGTGAGGGTGCTGCGTAGCTGATTGGACAGGGTAAGCTCATCTGGGCTGATGCCCAGGGTGATGAGCTGCTGGCAAGCCTGGTAGATGGTCTGGTGCTTTGGCTCAAGGAAGGCTTTGGCATCCAGGCTGGCATCACTGCAGGCTTTGAAGGATGGGCGCAGGGCATCACCATCCACTAGGATGGAAGCCAGCACACACCTTTCAGCATCCAGATCGCAAGGGGGAAGCTGTGGTTTGTGGTTTGTCATAGGTGGGATGTAGAGGAAGGCAGGCTGCTGTGGGGGTGCAGCCTGTCAACCTGTTGCAGTTAGAAGCCTGGTTCAGCTGTAGGATCTACCTGATTTACGAAAGGGTGAAATTTCGTCACCTTGCAGATCAGCTTCTGCTCACCACTACTGAAGGTCACTTCTTCCTGCACCACTGTCACCTTCAGCATACACCCTTCAGCTTGGCTGAGGAAGGCGCGCAGCTCATCCTGAGATTTACCAGGCAAGCCCACCTTCTTCCCTGTGGCAGTGCCCACAAAGGCAGCAGCGCGTTTCAGTGCGCCATCAGTGCTGCCAAAGAAGGTATCATTTACCTTAGTGCTGTCCTTAGTGGTCAGCAGCACCTTCACCTTGGCATCATTCTTCTGGGTGAAGCTCACATCCTCATCACGGATTTTGCAGACCTTAACCAGATATTCACCTGGTGAGCTGATGGCTGTGAGTTTTGGGCGGGGGCTGTTATTGTTTTGGTAGGTCATAGGGTATCAGGGTTAAGAGGTAAAGGGTTTGTGTCAGGATCAATTGCTTTGACTGTCAGCTGGCCATCATTGAGCAGCTGCTGTAGAAGGATGGCTGTGGCAGGATGTTCAGTGCGCACAAAGCCCCTGCCACTGTAAAGGTAAGGCTTACCTAGTGGCCAGGGTGGGGCATCAACATCAGTGCAGTGGAATAAATAGAAGGGGCTTTGGCCTTCCTTCTGGGGGTTGAATACTTCAGCCACCCAGGTCTTGCGCTGGCTCATCAGGCAAAGGTGATGGCATCAGCTTCACCCTTGGTGGGGTAAGGCTGCAGGGTGTGGATCTGCTTGGGATAGGTAGGATAGCTATCAAAGGCAGTGCAGGCTTTATATGCTTCAATGGCCTGGGCGAGTAGCACACCACCTTCAGCAATCAGCTGGCTGGACAATTCAAAGCAGCCTGTGGCATTTGGTGCAGCCTTCTCAGCACAGATCATCTTAAAGCCCTGTGGACGGACACCAAAGGTCTGCTTATACATCAGGCAATAGAAGGCAGCTTGAAGGTGATAGCCCCTTTTGTATGTAGTGGCCAATACATTGCGGGGGGTAATGTAATCACCAAAGGTCTTAAGGTCTATGATCCAGCCATCTGTGGTGATCATATCCAGCTGCGATTTCATCTTAATGCCATCATAGGTGGTGGCCAGGCACAGCTCAGTGGCCAGGGGTGTGATGCCCCAATGCTTCAGCTCATCATTGAGTGCCTTGCCAGCGCGCATAGCTTCTTCAAGCTCATCACGATCTGCTACTGTCTTGCCCTGGCTTACCTGGTCAAAGTTATCCCACCAGGCAATGGCTTCCAGGGTGGCAGGGGTAGGCTTCTTAGCTGTGCGCTGCTTCTCAGTGGGCTTCTTAGGGGCATCATCAGGCAGGGTGATTACCTGGCTGGCAAACAGGTCAGGCTGTAGGCAGAAAAGGTGTGTCAGGCTTCCAATGCGCAGGGCTGGGGTTTCCTTCTTAGCACCATCAAGGTATGCCTTATAGTGGCCAGGGCTGCGGAGGATCTCCTTGCTGCCAGATTGATTGAGTGCCTGGTGTGCATCATAGGCAGCACGATCCCAAGGGAAGGTGGGCAGGGCTTTGATCTGTTCTTTAGTTATCATTTTTGGGGTGTTTCGTTTTGTGGTTTGTGGGGATGAGAAAGGGGAAATCAATGAAGCCATCATTGGCCATATTGCAGAATAGGGCTGCATCAGCCTGGGTGGTAAAGCGCAGGATCTGGCCACCATAGATCAGGAAGCCAGGTGAGTGCTTGAAGCTGCCACCTTCCACCAGGATGAATTGCCTGGTGATGCCATTGGCATCCTGGCCAGCCTGTGGGCTGTATTTGGGCAGTGGGCTGGGCTTACTCATTGGTGCAGCTGTTAATGATTTCAATACACAATGCCTCTGGCACTTTGCTTCTTTCAAAAGCATTGGCCTTACCCTGTGTGCCTGTGCGCGCGCCCCTTGGGGCTGCTTGATGGCAGGGTGATCCATTGCTGCACTTAGGCTTAGGCATCCATCTTGTGCTGTTAGTCCAAATATCAGTGGGCTTCATTCTATCATCACCATATTGGCAGTAGGTCACTGTGTGCAGAAAAGGTATGTGCTGAAGTAATGGCAAAGTGCGCAGCATCCCTCTAGGGTTTTCAATGAAATAAAATTGGGGATCTAGCTGCTCAATAATCCAGGCTGTGCGCTTTATAATATCTATGCTTTGGATTGCTGCCTGTGTCTTTGGCATCCTGCCTGGAAGCCAATGGTGGCCAATGGATGCAACACTGAAACAGGTGCAGGGAGGGGAAGCCCAGATGATATCTGGTTTGAAGGGCACTTTTGCAGGATCAAAATCCATTATATCAATGGCATAATCAATGCCTTCAAAGCTTTTAAGGTCTGAAGCAAAAGTGATATGGCCAAGCTTCTCAGCTGTCTTGCTGAATGATTTGCTGCCAGCAAACAAATCAAGCACCTTGAGCTTACTCATTGGGGTGCTTGCGTCTGTAGTCAGCGCGCCAGGCTTCAATGCAGCGCAGACGCAGCTCAGCTTCTCGCAGATCCCATTGGAGCTGTCTATTGATGCTGGCCAATTCCTTCTGCTGGTGGATCAGGTCAGCCACAATATCCAGCACCTGATTAAAACGATGCTCAAGTGGTATGCCCTGGGGCTGTGTGGTGTCACCAATCATAGGGCTTTGATCTGCTTGATGATCTCATCAGCCTGGGCTTGGCTTTCCCTAGAATAAAAGAAGCCCTTGCGCACTGCCAGGTCAGCCAGCTGCTTGGCCAGGGTGATGGCAGGGCTTGTGGGCTTTGCCTGCAGCTGTGCCTTGAGCTGCTGAGCTTCTTCCAAGGCCAGCTGGTATAGCAGCCAGGTGTGATCAAAGGTGGCCTTGCTCACATATTGCTTGGCCTGAGCTTCAAGGGCTGCTTCAGCCAGCTTGATGGGGATGAGGTTACTCATTGGCCTTGGGCTTTGGCTTGGATGCCTTGGCCTTATCCAGCTGCCTGGCTGTGATGCTGATGGCCTTCCTGATGTGCCTATCAGGGATACCTTCAGCCAGGAGATCCAGGGCAATGGCCTGCTTCTGGGTGGCCGTCAGCAGATGTGCCTTGGGGTATCTGTAGCCAGCCTGGTTATTGCCAGCTGCAGCCTTGAGGAAAGGGGCAGGCTTATCCATTGGCCTGCGCGCGCTCATTGATGGCCTTGAGGAAAGCCTGACACATCTTAGGGGATGTGGTCAGATCTACCTGGTAAATGGTCTGCAGATTTCGCAGGCTGTCACCTTCAGTAAGCCAGCCCTTCTGCACCAGGATCTGGTCAGCTGCCTTTAGCTGGCCAGGGTTAAGGTGGCCTAAGCTGTCAAAATACCACAGGGGGTGGGGGGCTTGGCTCACTTCAGCTGCAACAGGCTTGGCCTGGTAGGGCTTAGGCTGCTGGCTGTAGGGCTGGGGCTTGCTGGCCGCATTGCCATCATCATCCATCATCTCAGTAGCCACGCCTGCTATAGTTGCCAATGCATAGCGTCTCAAATAAGTTAGGGCTGATCCTGTATCCTGCAGCTTACCACCACCCTTGATACCCAGCTCACCAAATTCAAAGATGTGCCCACTGATATGCACCACCTTTGTCTGGATGCTGACGCGCTCATCAGATGTATTGGCCACCTGGATGAAGGCCAGGCCATAGGCTGCAAAGGCTGGCTTCACTTGATCCAACAAATCACCAAGCCCGAAATAGCTGGATTTAAAATGCGGATTGATGCGCTTGGCTTCCACATTCTGGCAGCTGGCAATGGCCAGCACCAGGGCTTCAGTGGGGCTAAGCTTCCTGATCTCATCAGACAGCAGCACAGGGGTGAGGATGGGGGTGGTGGCCTGATCAGCAGCAGGCTGGCTGTCTTTGCGTTTACTCATTGGGTGTATTGGGTGGGTGGGTGGAAAAGTGGGGAAGCTCCTGGAGGGATTTGAACCCACAGCCTTCTCATTACAAATGAGACGCACAGCCATTGTGCTACAGGAGCAGAAGGGATTAACCTTGGGTGGCCTTGGCCTGCTTGCTCAGCTCAGCCTTCTCACAGGCTTGCAGATAATCTTCAAGGGCAGTGGGATTATCCAGGCTGATGCGCTTGGATTTGCCAGAAGCTCCAAGCCCCAAGCTCCAGGCTGTCTTGCCATTGATCAGCACAGGCTTCAGCTTGCGCGCAATCGTGCCACAGGGCAGGATGACATAGGGGGTTTGACCAATAGGGGTGATGGTGGGGGTGGGTGTTTTAGCCATAGGATTATTATTTTCTGGGAGAGAGATTGAGAGAGTGATCAAGGATCAGCAGGGCATCTGCTGTCTTTAAGGTCAGGCCATCCACCCAAGGGAAACGCCTGGAAGCTTCTGCCTTCAAAGCTGATTTCCAATTGGGGCTTCCAGCCTTGGTGATGCCCAGGCCAGCCTGCCAGGTCTGCGGGGATACCAGGATCACCCTGTGCTGTCGGCCAATGCACCAGCCTTCAATCCAGCCACAGCTTTTGCCCAGCTTAAAGGCTGCGCTGCTTGGGATAATCCTGCCCACAAAGGGTGGCACTTTCTCCAGGTAGATGGTGCAGCCAAAGGGGATCAGATTGGCCAGCTCAGCCATATCTTCAGGCATAGGATGCAAAAGGATGCTGTTATCTGGGAGCAGCAATGCAATGCCACCTGACATACCAGGATCGATTGCTGCAGCTGTAGCTTGGGTGAGTGTTGCCAAAGGTGTTTTGTCTGTAGAATTATCTTAAGAGTGCTGCCTTGCGCTTGGTGATGGCTGGGCATCTGCCAATGTCAAACCCCCTTTGCCTGTATCCACTGAAGCCCAGATTGTGGATGGCATACAAATCCACCAGGGTAGGTTTCCTGCCTGTGGCCTTGGTAAACCTGGTGGCATTGAGAGTGAGCCAGCTGTGCAGATAAGATCTGGCAATGGTGGCATCAAGGGCTTTGTGGTAAGGGTAGGCATCAAGGCCATTGGCTGCGCGCCAGGCTGTGGTGTCTTGCCAGCTGGGGTAATGGAATTGAGCCAGGCCAAGGCCAGCACCCTTATCCCCTACAGCTGCAGGATTTCCGCTGCTTTCAATGGCAATGATTTTATCCAGCTGTGCTGGGGTGATAGCTGCCATAGATGATGCGCAGGATAGAAGCAGGGCTGGGATGTATGTCATCTGGTATGTCATTTATTTTTCTGCTTAATACCTGTATATGGGCAGAATTGATGTTCATCAATTGGTGGGCACTCACATTCATCTGTGTGCTGCTGATGCTTTGTGCAAAAATAGTCATCACAATCTGGGCATTTAATCCAAATAATCTTCATCTGGTATGTCATTTGCGCACAGGCATTGCGTTACCCCTTTGCACATCACCATCTTTCCAGGTCACTCTGTAGCTTAAGGTAAGGAAGCCACCAAAGCCAATGTGTGCATCAAGCCAGGCTTCAGTGCAGCCATCAAGTGCAGCCAGGCGCACCTGTTCATCAGCCAGGATATCCTTGGCCTTCTTCAGCACAGCCTTTTCAGACATATCACCAAAGATGATGCGATCATTGAAATAGTAGAATTCCTGGATCAGATTGTGCAGGATGAAGGTGGCGAAATCTTTACGCATCTGAAGTGGGGGTGGGGTGTAATTCATAGGATTATCAAAGTGGATTGGCTGGCAAGCCTGCTCACTTATCCCACCTGATCTTCACCAGGGTGGGGTGGCGCATTGAGCCATTGGGGGTGATCTCCTGGCACTGCACTTCAGCCACCTTGCCAATGTAAAGGTGGGGCTGGTCACTGATGGCCAAGCGCAGCTCATCACTCAGGCCAGATCCAACAGCCACCACTGTGCCTAGGTAATTAATCAGCAGCGCGCCAGCTGCACCATCAAACCTACCCTTCCCAGGCACAAAGCCCACAATGGGGCAGTCATAGGTTTCAGATCCCTTCAGCTTGATCCAGGCTTTGCTGCGCTTGCCCTGGTAATAAGGGGCTTCAATGTCCTTAAGCACTACACCTTCCCAGCCCAGGCTGATGGCCTTCTGCACCAGGGCTTCAGGATCAATGCAGCTGGTGGTGATGGTATCAAAGATGGGCACTTGCTTGATCCTTTCAGATGAGTGCAGGCCAGCCTTAGTAAAGGCATCAGTGATGGCCTGCCTTCTGGCCAGGTAGGGCACACCATCAGTGGTCACCCAGCCTTCTACCCAGGGCAGATCAAAGATGGCAAAGATGCCATCAGCATCTGTGTCATCCTTCTTCATCAGCTTGCCAGCCCCATCATAGAAGCCAGCACCAGCAATGGCTTCACCATCAAAGCTGCAGGGCTTGCCAATGGCAGCACCCAGCTTGAGCAGATCAGGCGCGCAGCTACCCAGGGTGGTAAGGGGGTGGCCGTTTCTGGTCTGGAATGTCACCCACCCTTGGGCTGCATCCACTGTGGCAATCACCCTGATGCCATCCAGCTTTGGCTCAATAGCCCAGAAGCGATCACCCAGGGTGTCTAGATTGGGCAGGCTGGTGGCCAGCATAGGGCTGAAAATCTTAAGCTGCATAGGTCACTTGCGCTTGGATGTGAACAGGGCACACAGGCTGATGCCCAGCACAATGGGGATCAGGATGGTGAGGAAGAAAAGCACCAGGCCATCTATGCCTTGGCTGTAATCCTGGGGTGACAGGGGCTTGTCATAAGCAGCCCTGTGATTTGCGGGGGTGGTGGTGTGGTTTTTCATAGGTAAGCTGGTGGGCTGATGATTATTTGAGCAGCTTGGAAGCAGCAGCACTGCGATCAGAAGCCCTGCGCAGGATGGCAGGGAAATGCTTATACCACCAGCGCACACCCTTTCCATTATCCAGGGCAAGCCAGGCTTCACAGGTAGCAGCAGCCAGGGCATAGATCTTAGCTGCCTGCTTGTATTCTTTGTGCGCTTCCTTGGCATAAGCCTTGCGCTTGGCTTCAGTGCGCTTGGTGGAAAGGGCACATTGCTCACAGGTGAAAGCCCAGAGCTTTGCCTGGTATGCTTCATTGCGCAGCTTGAAGGTCTGCTTCTGAAGCTGCTGGGCGGGGGTGGTTTCGTTTGTCATAGGTGTGGTGATATGTGGGTGAGAGTGATGGCCTGGGCTTAGCCAGCCTTCAGGATCTTATTGAGCGTCTTGGTGTGGGCAGCTTTAGCAGCCCTCATCTTGTAAGCAGCCTTATTGCAAAGCTCGAAGTGCTTGGCATTATCTTCAGGGGCGCACTTATTCCAGGCTTCCCTGGCAGCAATATATTCCATACAAGCCTGGTGACTGAGTGCCTTATGCTTCTGATCAGCTTCAATGTATGCCTGGGTGGTTTCGGTTTTCATAGGTGTGGTGATATGTGGGTGAGAGTGATGGCCTGGGCTTAAGCCAGGATGGTAGCCAGCTCCTGCTCAGTTAGGCTGCGATCCTTTAGGATTGTCTTGCCCTGATCATTAACGAAAAATTTTTCCTTATAGACTAAGCCCACCTTAATCGTGAAAGGCTTATTGGCTACCTGGACAGCAATGATTTGGCTGGTGGCCAAATAGGTATGCGCATCACTCCTTGAAAGGTGATTGATTACAGGCCACTCAATAAAGGTGAAAAGACCATCTTTGGTGATGGTGGCCTGGGTGGTGTTTAGCTGACTGATTTCGGTGATTTGATTTGTCATATGTGTGGGAAGGCCAGCACCATAGGCAAATGATGTGCCACCTGTCCAGCCCTGAAAGCAAATCATTTAAGCCTATCCCTGGCCTTATGCCTGGTGGCCTGCCTTTTCCGCAGCCAGATCACCTTGGCAAGCCTACCAGCCTTGGCCGTTTCCCCTGCTTTGGTGGCCTTCCTGAGCCATTTGGCTAGGTCAGGCAGGCTTGGCCTAGGGCTGGGGTGCATTGGGGGCTTAGAAGGCCAGCCAGCTGGGTGGGGGCAAGCCTTCACTTCTGCCCCTTATCCCCAAAGCCCAGCCCCTTCCAGGCCAGCGCGCCCCCGATCAGCATACAGCTAACAAATAAGCCCAGGCTGAAATCCCTGCAATTCACCAGGGCTTGCTTGGCACTGTTCAGATTTCTTTCCAGGTTCTTATCATCAGCCACAAAGGTCTGCCCTGGGATATCAGTGATCAGGAGTGCCATCACATTGCTATCTTGCAGGCTGTCCAAAATGAATTGGGCTGTGAAGTAAACAGTGGCAGCGCAGCACCCAGATATAATGATGCTACCCACCACAGCAATCAGAAGATTGGCAGGGTGCATCCCCCAGATCCTGGGCTGTGTGTCACTTTCTGGCATTGCGTTTTATCTTAGCTTTCTTGGTGGCCTTCTTTAAGCCTGCCTTGGCTTCATTCACTTTGCCCTTCATCTTAGCTTCTAGAAATTGCAGGGTATAATTTAGGATCTCAGGGCTGGCAAAGCCTGCAATGCCACAGATGCACACCCTGAGATTTTCACTCTGCACATAATCCCTTGCAGCAAAGTTAACAAAATAAGCAGTGACCATAGCAGCTGCACCTGAGCGCAGCATATAGCCCCAGGATGGCCGATCTGTGCTGAGCAGCTGGCGCGCAATCATAGCAGCACCCCCAAGCATTGCACTGATGACACCCTGCTTTAGTGCCTCATCCCCTGTGATACTTTCAAAGCCTGTGGATGGTGCTGCGCTCATTGTTCAGTGGGGGTAGGTGGCTCAGTAGATTTGCTGATGTCTGTCTCTACCTTTGCACCTGGAGTCAGTAGGGCTTTGACCATCACCCAGGTCTTTACCCCTAGCACCAGGAGTGCCTGCAAGCTGGCCAGCCCCAGGGTGACACCAATTACCCAGGGGAAATAAGTGCTTTCAATTACCCAGGGCAGGGCAGATGTGAGCGCGCCACCCAGGATCACCAAAGCAGCAGACCACTTTGACACCCCAATGAAGTGGCCAAAGGCCAGCAGGCCGACACCCAGGGCAAGCATAGCTGCACCCAGGCCAGCCAGGATCAGCACCCTTTTCTCTTTGGCAGCAGCATCCAGCTCCAGCTGCTTATCATCACAGTGCTGCTTCAAGGCTGAGATCTCCAGCTGTGCCTGCTTCTGCTGGGCTTCCATCTTTGTCCAAAGGCCATCAAGCTCACCCTTGAGCTTCTGCCCATAGGCCACTGCCTCAGCTATGGCTTTGGGATCAGCAGCCTGCGCGCGCTGCCTGGCAAATGCCACATCACCTTCTGGGGCATTGGGCAAATAGGCTGCAGCAATAGACAGCTCAGCTTCCACCTTGGCAGGCTGGCCTTCCTTATTGGCTTCCCTGGCTACCTGGACAGAAGCAGCCACCCTGTGATCAGCTTTGTCCAGCTTATCACCAAAGACCTGGGTGGTCTGCTCACCTGGTTCAGCCTGGGGTGTTGGCAGATCTGGCTTGGGGTGGCAGGATTGGAACAAAGCCAGCAGGCCAATCAGTGCCAGGCGCATTGGCTTATTTCTTAACAGCAGCCAGCACAGCCTTGGCCTTTTCTTCAGCAGCCTTTAGCTTGGTGGTATTGTTTCGATAGACCAGGATGCCTGTGGCCGCGCCTAAGAGGTAACAGGTGACAGATGTGATGAGCAGGATCATAGGTGGTTTAGGTGAGGTTTGAATTGAGTAATGTCTGCAGGGCACTTTCTGTGCTGGCTGAGTAAATTGTTACATCATCAATGTGGGTAAGGGTATGCCCTTCCAAAACCTTACCAATCACAGTGGCTTTATTATCATAAATAAAACCAATGAAACAATCAGTGGCTGCTGTATATGTGTTCATAATTAGATTACAGAAAATGCTGAGTCACCAGATGAGTCCACTACTCTGATTTTAAAGGCGTGGGCTGTGTTTGAGGACATACCTGTGAAATAGACAGTGCTGCCAGAGTGAATTAATGATGCGTTATAAGCACTTGTGCTGGCATTTAGAATACCCCAATTACCCACCCCAATATTCACAATCATTCTTGGGATTGTAGCCCCCCAGCCAAAATACAAAGCAGCACTTGTTCTGTCCAGAGCCACCACTTCTGAGGCAATGATGTTTGCCTTAATCTTATTTGGTTCAGCTACTGCCCTAGTGACATAGAAGGTGGATGCAATGGATGTGTCATTTACTGTTGCAGCTTGGGTGGGGGCTTGGGGATACCCTGTCAAAGTAGGGCTGGCAGTGTTTGCCTTCAGTGCCAATGCAGTGTCAACTTGTGCAATGCTGTAAACGCTAAGATTGGTGCGCGCTGTAGAAGTGCTGACCAGCTCAGATAGATTATTTGCCTGGCGCAGATAACGGCCATCAGCACTAGACTCAGTTAAGGCTGGCTCTAAAGGTGACAAGCTTAGTGCGCCTTCATCAATCACTGCGGATTTTAAAGTGCAGGGAATTTGCAGCACTGTCAGGGTATCAGTGCCATCAGCAATTTCCACTTCCAGGGTGGTCTGTATGCTTTCAGCACCATCAAGGTAGCTGATGGCATTGGCCGTATTCATATCCAAATTACCTTCAAAGCCAGCAAAGGAAAGCAGGCCAGAGCTGCCACCTGTCAGACCAGACGCGCCAGGCTGCACCCTTACAGTGATATCATAGGCATAAGCCCCCACCTGTTGCACAGTAACAAGATCCAGCAGGGCATCTTTGCTCAGTGCGTTTTGCACTTCCAGGGCAGTGCTGCCTACAGCCAGGGAAATTGTGCTTACATCTGTGCCTGTGTTTGCATCAAAGGCCAGGGTGAATGTGCCACCCTTAGGATCAGGGCTGATGCTTGCGCGGAAAGTGGCGCGCGATCCATCCCAGGCAGACAGGGTAGCTGTGGTAATGGTGCTGGCTGTAGTGGCTGAGAAGCTAAGTGCCAAAGCAGCCACATTCTTTTGAAGATGCACCAGCACGATCTCAGGCTGGCTTCCATCACCTTCCTGTAAGACAGAAATGCCAACAGTGCTAAGAGGGATGAGCGCACTGCCATTACCTGTGAAAGCAGCCCTGCTTCCATTGCTCACAAATTTGATAGAATAATTGTCACCAATCTTGCTAACAGTAACCCCACCAGCTGTAGAGATAGAGGAAAGCAAATTGAGCTTTGTCTCCATAAAAGCTGCTGTCACATTGTGATCAAAGGCAAAGCTGGTATCACCCCCAAAGGTCAGGGTGAAATGGCCAGCTGTGGGGCTTTCATCAATAGCACCAATGGCCACCTTAATCCCTGGAGATCCAAGGCCAGCCACTTCCTGGCGGGGGTATG